>WLWH01001130.1_pt1 | contig 18726 bp, 12 predicted proteins | sample 6712741 | NCBI WGS metagenome assembly WLWH01 (sample SAMN12718694, study PRJNA515312) | sponge metagenome | isolation source: marine sponge | host: Mycale hentscheli | place: New Zealand: South Island, Marlborough, Capsize Point | collected 2003-05-01
AAGATTTATTATTTTTCACTGATAATAGAAATCAACCTAGAAAAATAAATATACAAACAGCTAAAAATAATCCTGGTTACTATAAAGAAGAAAGTAATATTTCTGTTGCTAAATACAATCCTTACGAGCCTATAGATCTTTTAAACAAAGTTACAACTACAACTACAACCACAGGCGTTTCTACAACTATTGCGGTAGCATCCGCCACTGGTATATATCAAGGTATGACTGTAGTTCAATATAACAACGCTGCTTTAGAGGCTAAAGATTATATATATGTAACAAATGTTGCTGGAACTACAATTACTATTAATAAATCAGTTAATATATTAGCTGGAGATGTTACTTTTTTAGCAACAACTATGACAGGTGTTGATATTACAGATAATTTTAATAGCGGTAGTGCTAGTACATGGCCTGGAGATCCAGATTATTTAGAAGATAAATTTGTTAGATTTAGTTATAGATTTAAATTTGACGATGGCGAGTATTCTATAATGGCACCATTTACACAACCAGCTTTTATACCTAAACAAAAAGGTTATTTTTTAGGTAGTGGAGATCTTGGTACAGGAGCAACGCCTACACCTTTAGATGAAGACAATGCATTTAGAAGCACTATACTTCAATTTATGGAAAACGGTGTTCAAGACGTAGGTTTATTAATACCTTTTCCAGATACAATAAACAATGTTAACACAAGTGTTGATGCTAATTATAAAATTAAAGAAATTGACATTTTATATAAAGAGTCTGATGGATTAAGTATTAAAGTTTTAGACACTATAGATCAAACAAACTCTAGTTGGTCTGGCGCTTCATCTACTTTTTATTATGATTATCAATCAAGAAAACCATTTAGAACATTGCCGCAAGATCAAACAACAAGAGTTTATGATAAAGTTCCTGTAAAAGCCTTTGCACAAGAAACAGCAGGTAATAGAGTTATATATGGTAACTTTAAAGATAAATATACACCACCCTTACATTTAACATACAGAGTAGCTGCAGGCCCTAAAAGTACAGTTAAAAACTACGATTCATGGGTTGAATATCCAAATCATTCTGTTAAACAAAATAGAAATTATCAAGTTGGTTTTGTTTTAGCAGATAAATATGGTAGGCAATCAGATGTAATACTTTCAAATGTCTTGCCTAGCAACACTACTGTTGGTGCAAACACTTACGGTGGTGATACAGTTTTTAATCCTTTTTATACAGCAACAGATGCAACTAATTATCCTGTTAGGGATTGGTTTGGTGATTCATTAAAAGTTCAGATAGATAATATAATAGAATCTGGTGGTAGCAATAGCTTACCCAAAGAGTCAGGTCCTCAAAAAGGTGAACCTGGCTTATATGCTATACCAAGAGGAAGTGGTTTTGATGTTAATGGTGGAAGTCCTAGTGTAACAGGTTCTACATATATTTTTAATCCTACTGCAGCAACTAATATACCTCAAGTAAATGATTATCTTAGAGGTGAATATAAAGATTTTGTTAAAGTTAGTTCTATAACCGGCACAGGACCTTATACAGTTACTTGTGATGGCGCAATAAATCAAGAGATATATAACGCTAGTGGTAATGCTGGAGCAGATGTTAAATTTGCTTATAGTATAAATCCTATAGGATGGTATTCATATAAAATTGTAGTAAAACAACAAGAGCAAGACTATTATAATGTTTATTTACCAGGTATAGTTAATGGATATTATGGACATACAGAATATTTTGGTGAAGAATTAGGGGAAACTGCTTTTTCTACATTGTTAGGTGATAACATAAATAAAGTACCAAGAGATTTATCAGAAGTTGGACCAGAGCAAAAACAATATAGAAGTAGTGTTAAGTTATCTGGAAGAGTTGAAAATATATCACTAAATGAAACGCCTTGGGTTAATTTAAATAAACAGTTTTATCCTGGAATAAAAAAACATGACATAGAACAAATAGGTATAGAATCTACTTTAACTGGAAGCGCACCACTTAGTCAACACCCATCTATATATCAAAGTGAAACTGATCCTTATTTAATGAGGATAAGCACTAGAAATCAAACTATTGGTAAACAAGATACTCAAGCGGGTGAGGATGCTTTTCCAGTTTTAGCTATATATGAAACAAACCCTGTAGAGTCTTTATTAGATATATTTTGGGAAACACCTACTACTGGTCTAATAGCAGATTTAAATGCGTCTATATTAACTAATTTTACAGGTGCTGTAGGTTGGGGATCATATAGTTGGAATCAACCGGAGTCTTTAGCTAAAGGTTCTGCTTTTATATCAGGTGTTTTTCCGGTTAACAATAGCGGTGCCTCAATGATCAACAGCACTACTATAAAAAATGGATCATTTAGTGTTTTTGATAATGCTGGTAATAATGTAACTAATAAATTTTCTTTTATTCCTGATACTGGTTCTGGTTATAGTTTTATAACAGATACTACTAATGGTGATTTTGTTTTTAATGAAACCATAAATATTAGAGAGTTTACAATAGGTTGTATAATAGTAGGTCCTGGTTCTGTTGAGTCAGCACAAATATTTCTTGGAGGTAATTTATCTAATTCTAATCCTATAATAAATGGTGGTGTTGCTTTACCAACTATAACTATAACTACAGCAGATACTGGAACTATAGGTACAATAACAGGTACTAATGGTTCTTCTGATACTACTAGAAACACAGAACAATTAAAATGGAGTATTACAGCGGGTAACACTTTAAATTCATTTTCAATAAATGAAAGCACAGGTGTATTATCTAGACCTAGTGCTTCAAGCCCATCTGGTACTTTTAACTTAACAATAAAATTAGAAGATGCAAATGGTAATACAACAAACGGTTCTTTAAGTGTTACAGCTACTCAACAGGTTGTTGTAAATTCTACAACCGTTGGTTTTCCTTTTTATGCGTCACCTCCTGGTGTATTTAATGCATCTTGTAATATTGATGGTTCACAAAATAATGCTTGTGGCTCTAATTTATACTATAATACTACAACAAACAGTGCTACACCACAAGTTAATGATATTATAAGACAAGGACCAAATGGAAACAATTCACCACTTGCTGCTGCAGGGTATTACTCTTATAATTGTGCAGAAACTGGTTTAAACAATAGAAGAGTATTTTTTATTCAAGGAAACGATGGTAAAGTTACACAAGTAATTACATGTTAAAATAAGTGATAATAAATTATGTCAGCTACTATAGAAGTTAAATATTTTAATACTTTTTTAATTAAAAAGCTAAAAAGCGTTGTTGAAGCTACTACAAAGCCTACAGCCCCGTTTGCTAATGTACCGTCTGATTATGTGGCTAACACTACATATGATTGGTATATTGAAGAAGCTAGAATTAGAGGTGGTTATAATAACACTATAGTTGATTTAGGTGTAAAAGCTTATTTAGACGAATTAGAACCTTTACAGCAAGACAGGTTTAATACATTAATATACTCAGGTATATTTAATTCAAGAACAGGTGTAAATGACACTAATCAATTTTCTGTTGGTCAAGATATTACTAGATCAGCAGATCCAGCTAATGGTTCAATACAAAAACTTTACGCTGAAGATACTAACTTAATTATATTCCAACAGAATAAAGTTAGTAGAGCGTTGATAGATAAAGACGCTATATATTCAGCTGAAGGTAATGCTGCTGTAACTTCTACTAATTTAGTAATAGGTCAAATAGTAGCTTATGCAGGCGAATATGGTATATCAAACGATCCATTTAGCTTTGCTGTGTATGGTTATAGAAAATATTTTACAGATAGAACAAGAGGATGTGTTTTAAGATTATCGGCAGATGGTATAACAGAAATATCATCATATGGTATGCATGACTTTTTTAGAGATGAACTTGCTGAATCTGTACAACAAATTAGAGCAGGTTGGGATGCTCATAATAAAAATTATGTTTTATCAATACAAAAAACAAATGGAACTTATAAAACTTTAACGTTTGACGAAAGTGTTTTAGGTTGGACAAGCTTTTTTGATTATAAACCTGATTTTGTTACAAGTTTAAAAAATAATTTTTACAGTTTAAAAGTTACAACCAACAGTGGTCAAGGTGTTTGGCTTCACAATACCGGCGATTATGGTAAGTTTTATGAAATAGCTTATGATTCAAATGTTACAGTAATATTAAACAAAGAACCTTCACTTGTTAAAAACTTTAAAACTATAAACTACGAAGGTAGCGACGGTTGGCAACTAGAAAGCATGGTGGCTAGTTCTGGTGATGTTTCAGTACCTATAGGTAAGTATACATTACAAACAAATTTAAGTGCCTTAGAATCAGATTTATTTTCTAATAATTTTAAAAGAAAAGAAAAGAAGTTTTTTGCAAACTTAATAAATAACTCACCTGCCACTGAAGGTGAAATACTATGGGGACCATCTTCTACGGGTTTAAAAGGTTTCTTTACAGAAGCTAAAATAAAACTTGTTAATCAAGATTACCCAACAACTAAAAAAGAATTATTTGCAGTATCATCTGATATTGTAGAATCATCATATTAAATCAAATGGAATTAAATATAAGAATGCTAAAAGATTCTGATTGGAATACTTTAGTAGAATGGTGGGACGCTTGGCCCGAGTGGCAAGCTCCTGCAAAAGACTTTTTACCTGACAACGGTAAAGGAGGATTTATAGTTGAAAAGCAAAACAAACCTATAGTTGCTGGATTTTTATACATAACAAATTCTAAAGCAGCTTTACTCGAGTGGATTGTTTCTAATCCTAAGTATAGAGAAGATGATAGGCAGCAGGCTATAGAGCTTTTAATTAATGGTGCTGAAAATGTTTGTAAAAAACAAGGTATAAAATATATATTTAGTATAGGAAGAACTAAACGATTAATAAATACACACAAGAAATTAGGTTATCATATAGATGATAAACCTTCGCATGAAATAGTAAAAACAATATAATATGGGATTAGTAACAGCATTAGCCGTTGGCGCAGGAGCTTCTTTATTAGGAGGAGCAGTTAGTGCTAATCAAGCTAAAAAAGCCGCCGGTAGAGCTCAAAGAAATAAAACAGCATCGCAACGCGAGTTAGACTCTATAAAAGCAAGTAGACAAACTATAATAAATCCTTATTCAGGAGTAACTGATTTATCTTCTATGGCAAAAGATTTAAGTAGCATGGTTTCTAATCCGTATGCTAACTTGGGTGTTGCTACTCAAGCTGCTGAAATACAAATAGAACAAGCTGATATAGCTTTAGCAAATACATTAGATACATTAAGAGCTACAGGTGCTAGTGCTGGAGGAGCTACTGCTTTAGCTCAAGCTGCTTTACAAAGTAAAAAAGGAGTTAGTGCTAGTATAGAACAACAAGAAGCTCAAAATGAAAAACTAAGAGCACAAGGTGAACAACAACTTCAACAAATGAAAATGTCTGAGCAACAAAGACTACAAAACGTAGCTATTCAAGAAGGACAAAGAGTTCAGTCAGCTCAAGCAGCGGGTAAACAATTTGCGTTTCAAGCTCAAGAAAATAGAACAAACATGGATCTTAATAGAGCCGCGGGTCAAATATCACAAGCGCAACAACAAGAAGCTGACGCGAAATCTGCTCAAGCAGCAGCTTGGGGTGGTGCAATAAGTAGTTTTGGTAGTTTAGCCGGTGCTACTATTGGTGCAGCGGGTACAGCGGGTGGCTTTAGCAATTTAAAATAATAAAAATGGGAGCATACGAAAATCCAACAATAATACGAGATAGATCAGGTGAAATATATGGTCAAGCTATAGCTAGTTTTAGTCAATCTATAGCAAAAGGTATAACAGTTTATGGTCAAGCTATAGCGGCCTCTAATAAAAAAGCTCAAGAAAAAATAGAAAGAAATCAAAGAATAGCTAACGATATAGAAACAAACGCATATAAGCAAGCGCATCAAAATTTCGCAAAAGTAACTGCAAAAACCCCTTCTTTAATTGATCAATTTAAAACTACAGTAAAAGATTTATTAGATGGAAATGAAAACACTATTGGTGCTATAGAAGCTCAAACTTTATTAGATATTAGAAATGATTTAACAAAAGATGAAAGAAAAAAATATAGAAATATAGTAAATAGAGCTCAAAGTTTTCAAACATTAGGTGTTGAAGGAGGTGCTAAAATGATAACTGATTTAGAAGAAGTAAAAAACGTGTTACCACAAGATATTACAAATACGCATTATTGGGTTGGTGATACAGATTTAGAGCAAGATACTTCTATGTTAACAAGTTATGTTCTTAGCGATAAAGAATTAGATGGTTTTTCAGGTGAAAAACAATTAATAGCTGGTGATAATGGAGAAATGATCGTAAGTGTTAAATCTAAAGTAGATAAAAATTCAGAATTATTTAAAAATTTAAATGAAGAAACTAAACAATTTTTAGAAAATAATAATTATGAAATTAAATGGGAAAGAGATATAAATAAATGGAATGAAGGTTTAGTTGATGAAATAGCTTCAGAAATAAATTATAATGAAATTTCTATAACTAATGGTTTTGAAACAAAAGAAGGTTCAGTAGCTCCAGCATATATTGCTGGCGATGAAAACGCTGTAAGACAAATAGAATATGGTGATCAATTTGTTCCAGTTAGGTATATAAATGTTGATGGTTTTTTAAATTCTAAAAGTTTTTTAGATGAAATAAAAGGTAAAGCCGAATCATATATAGCTAGAGGTAATGGTCAGCTCCAATCTTTTATGGTTTTTAAAATGAAAGATGGAGATTTTAACATAGGAGAATTTAAAAAGAAAACACAAGATAAACAAGTGGAAGAGGTTTCTTCAGCCTTAATAGAGTCTTGGAAAAAAAATAAATTACCTAATTTTATACAAAGAAATGCTACCGAAAAAGATGTTCAAAATTTAAGAGCTTTAGGAGAAAATGTTAAAAAAGGTCAACCAATTTACTTACAACAAGCTGGACCTGGTAAAAGTATTCCAACAAGTAGTTATGTACAAACTTTAGGTGATCAAATTGTTAATGAAGTTATTAAAATTCCAATAAAGCCTATACCCACAGGTGGTGGTTTACTAGGTGATGAAGCAAAAAACGAAATAAACACAAACAGAGTAAGAAATAAAAATATAGAAGAACACAAAAAATATTTAAGATCTAAAGGTATAAACGCTAAATCTAAAACTGATTTAATTAGTCAATTAGAAAAAATGAAAACACTTCCTTCGCCCCAAAATCAAGATGGTGATGGTAATGTAATAAATGATGAGTATATAGAGGCGTTTAAAAGTAGAGCTCAAGATTTATATGTTTATGATGCCGAAAACAAAAAACAATATGAACTACCTAGTTACAATCCTGAAAGCAATGAAAGTTTATTACCCATACTTAATACGTATGGTGGTTTTGGGAGTAAAACAAAAGAAAGAATAAGTACTATAGATTCTATAGACTGGGGTTCTGAAAAAAAATAAAAATCTATTATGGTAAGATTTAAAAAACAAGATGGATCTGTTGTTGAGGTTCATGAAACAAGAGTTGAAGATTTTAAAATGCAGTTTCCTAATGCTGTTATTATAGAGTCACAAGAACTAGTAAAGACAACACCTGTAGTTCCGGATGCGGTTGCAGGAGAAGAGATAGCATCCGATATGGTATCACCTTCGGATCCTGGTTCTTCGGATTTACCAGAAATACCAACTCAAATAGGTGATGAGTTACAAGGTGTATCTATAGATGATATACCAAGAGAAATACCTAAAGGTGGTAAATTAGAGTTTGGTGATCCTAGAGATTTAAATACGCAGATTACAGATTATAGAAAAGATTATATTGATGCTTTTAATGGTAAAGGTAGGTTTGCTGAAATCTTGGTTGATAAAAATCCTAAAGAGCGCTTAGAATTAATTGAGAGATTAATACCTAAACCTAAGTATGTAGATAAAAAATACAATAAACAAACAGATTCTTATGATGAAGAACCTACAGAAGAAGCTGTAGAAATTTTTAGCTCTTATTTACCTTCTGATTTTGATTTGTATGATAAACCTGAGCAGTTTGATAAAGCTATGGAAGATGCAAAAGTACAGGCTTTAAATGATGATCCTGTGGTTAAAATTATGTTAGGCGCAAGAATGTCTATTGTAACTAAAGAAGCTGAGCAATATAAATTAGATTTAGCTAAAAAATATAATTTAAGCGATCCTAATGATTATGATAAAGCTGAAAAGGATTATCAAAATTGGTTTAATACAAATGTTGTACAATATATAGAAGATTCTGAAACCGTGCAAGCAATAGAAGATCAATTAGAAGATGTTGGAAATGTTGCTATGTCAAATAGAAACACAGAATATGGTCGTGATAAAGATTTTATGCTTTCAGCTTTTGATTTTGACAAAGATTCTAGTGTTTTAGATTTTGGAGAAGCAATGTATAAAGGTGTAAGGCAAATGGGTGTTGGTTATAGAAAATCTGTAACTAGTCAATTTCATGGTAATATAATAAAATACGATAAAAAATTACAAGACTATAAAAAAAGATTAGATGCTGGAAAAATTAGTCAAGAAAAATATGATGGCCTAGTTAAGTATTATGAAAATAGAAAAGAAAAAGCTCAGCGCGCTATAGTAAACAACGTTAAAGCTATTTCTGAAACTGAAGGTTACTTAAGTTTATTTGAAAAATCTGATTTAAAAGATGGCGCACAGTTTGGTGATGTTGTTAAAATATTAGGCGAAGCAATTCCTCAAATTACAGCTGCAGGTGCAGGCGCTGTAACAGGTAATCCAGCTTTAGCAAGTGTAGGTTTAATTTCTATATTTGGTCAAGAATATGGTAATAATTATTACGAAGCAATAACAGAAGGTCTTTCAGCTGAAGGTATTAAACCTACAGAAGCAAATATAACTAAAGCTATAAGCGATGGTAAATATGCTAATAGAGCTGAGGCCGCTGCTTTTGCTGCTTTAGGAACTGCTTTAGAAAGAGTTGGAGCCAAAGGTGTTATGAAAGATTTTGCTAAAAACATAGGTTTCCAAAATCTTAAAAAAATGTCTTCATCAATATATAAAGATGGTATAGAAGATTTCGCTAAAAAATCAGTAAAAAAAATACCAAGTTTTGTTAAATCACCTGCGGGAGAATATTTAACTGAAGGCGCTCAAACAGGTTTATCACAACTATCTGTTGGTTCACAACTAGAATTAGAAACAGATTTAGATTTAGGTTATACAAAATTTTTAAATGGAGAAGAAATATTAGAAGCTGCTGAAGCAGGTGGATGGGTTGGCGGAGCACTACGTGTAGGCGGTGCAACAATAAACCAAACAACTCTTGAACTTAGAAATACAGCTAGAGATATTGCTACTAAATTTGATTTAAAAGGTAGTATGCTTAAAAAAGTTAATGGATTTTTTAAAGCTGCTGAAGAAAATTTAAAAATTAAATTTGAAAAAGGAGAGCTTACAGAGGACCAATATAAAGAAGAGTTACAAAATCTTAGTAATAGTAGAAATACAGGTATAAAAATACCTAAAAACTATAGTGAAGAAAGTAAACAAAGAGCTTTTGATTTAATTTTACAAAGAGATAAACTTACTAATGAAATAGCCGGTTTAGATGAAAGTTTAGTTGAGCCTCAAAAAGAACAAATAAAAGATATAAATACAGAACTAGCCGTAATATCTTTAATTGAAAAAGGTAGAATTAAAGCTGATCAAGACAGTGCACAAGATACTGCTAGTGCTACTAAAATCGGTGAACAATTAGGTTTTAGTGTTAATAAGCTAACGCCAGAGCAAATAAAAGAAAAAGGATATAACGTTAAAGAAGATTTAGGTTTTATAGAAGGTGATCAAATATTTTTAAATGAAGATTTGATTGGTAAAAGTACAAACGTTAAAACAGCTTCTCACGAGCTGTTGCATGGTATATTGTATAATTCTATAAAAAATGGTAAACTAAGTAGATCTATTATAGAAAAATGGTATAAAAATAATTTGTCAGAAGAGCAAATAAAAGTTTTAGATCAAAGAATGGAAGATGGAGGCTATAAAACTCTTAAAACTAAAGAAGGTAAAAACTATTTAGATGTAAGACCTGATGAATATTTAACTCAAATATACGAAGCTGGTTTAATTGATCAACCTGGTATGTTTGAAAAAGTAAAACTTTTAGTTCAAGATATTTTAAATTTAATCCCTGGTTTAAACGTTAAGTTTGTTAAAAAAGATGATTTAAAAGATTTTTTAAGAGCTTATCAAACAAGTATAAAAACAGGTAAGTTATCTCAAAAAGTTGTAGATGTAATGGGTGGCAAAATTGATGTTAAAGCACCGGTTGCTTCTTCAAAAATAACACCTAAAGCTCAAGAATTTATTGCATTAAATAAAGAAGGTGTTATTACTAACGAAGCGTTAGTAGATATTATAAATTCACCTTCTTCTACTTCAGTGGATAAATTTGGAGCTATAGAAGCTGTTGTAGAGGCTAATTGGCCTGTTATAAGTAATGCTATAAAGTTTAATCCAACAGGTAGTATACCTATAGATGCGGTTAAAACAGCTGTACAAGAACAAATTGAAGGTATATTTCCAGGTAGAAACAAACCATTATTAAAAGAATTTGATCCAAAACAAAGTAAACTCACTACAGTTCTTGGCCCTAAATTTCTTGGCAAAAGGCAAGGTGAAATATTAGAAAGAGCTAAAAAAATAGGTGGAGTTACTTTAGAAGGCACAAGTATAGACTCTAAAGAAGCTAAACAAGTAGTGGATACTACAAATGAAAAAACACCTGGAAAAAAAGATAAACTTGATAAACCTAAAAAACCTAGAGTAAGTTTAAGAAAACAAATTGAAATAACTCCAGAATTAAAAACAGAAATTGAAGATGCTGTTGTTAAAATATTTGGTACTAGACTACCACCAATTGATTCACCAAAGTTTAAAAAAGCTTTAACAGATTCTTATAAAACTTTATTATTTAAGAAGTTTAAAAACATGATGGGCACTAGATCAGGTTTTGAAAACTTTTTGAGAGATAATTTTGAAACAATTATTGAAGCTATACCTCAAAGTGTTATTAACAAAAGATTTGCTCCTTTTTTTACAAGAGTTGAAGGTAAAGGAGGTAAACAAGCTAGAGAGGGAACAGCTCAAGGTAATGCTGTTTTTGATAAAAAGAAAATAGTAAAAGCTGAATTTATTAATTATTTTTTAGGTAGAAATGTTAAAGATTCTACTAAAGGTACTAGAAAAGATGCTTTAGCAGAAACATTAGCTATGGAGTTTGCTAAAGATGCTACGCCTCAAACTATAAAAAGAGCTGATGTTGCTGAGAAAATGAAACTTGCTAACCCAACAGTAACGCAAAAAAAAGTTAGTGAAGCAATAGATAGACCTACAGATTTTGCTTTTAGTAAAATAGCAAAACTAGAACTTTCGTACAAACAAGATTTTTATCAAAAATTACCAGAAATAGGAAAAGCTATTGAAGCTAGCAATATTGATTTTAAAGATAAAAACTCTTGGAAAAACATAAAAAGCATTGTATCACCTATTCTTGGAAAAGATTTTCCTAAATTAAGTGAAGTCTCTAAAGATTTACAAAAATATATTAAGCAATACTCTATTGTTAAAGAAAATTATAAAAATTTAAATACGTTACCAGAACAAAGTTTAGATGAGTTTTTATTTAATGAAACTAAAGCTGCTGAAACAAATACTAATATTATAAAATTATTAGAATTAGGTAATGTAAAAATGACTACTTTATTTAATAACGTAGATAATATTATTAAACAAAGATTATTTGCTAAAGAATTAGGTAATCACTTAATAAACACAGGTATGAAGCCTGCTGAAGTTGCTAAATTATTTATATCTTACTACAAAGGTATGTACGCTACGAGTAGTAAAATAGGTGATGGAGGAATTATTGTAGACAACCAAGGTAATGTTATTAAAGGAAACGAAAAAAACATCGGAACACCAAGGTATCAATCATTTTCTAATGTTAATGATTTTGTTAATAATGTTATTAAGCAAATTAAAGGTTTAGAAAATATTAAACTAACACCTTCAGGTCAAGTTAAAAACAAACAAAATATAGGAGGTGTTGTTGTTGATTTTAATCTTTTTAGCGAAACATCTAAGTCCGCAATACAAGATAAAAATTTTGCTGGTAGAAAAAAACAAGCTAAAGAAGCTAGAAAATCTATAGATTTAATGATGAGCTTTATGGTTGATCAAGTTTTAAATAAAAAATCTATATACACTAAAGAAGATCTAGCAATGCTTATGGCTTCTATGAAAAGCAATATGCAAGGTCCTATTAAAAGAGCTGCCAATTTAAAATACATATATGAAGGTAAAAAAGTAAATGTCAAAGATCTTAGGTATGAACACATGATACCAACAAATTATGTTCTTTTAAAATTGCTAGATTTTTATATGAATAGCAAAGGTTCTGTTAGAAATTCTAATGTAAATAAATTATTCGAGCAATATACAGTTGCTGTTATTCCAAAAGGCATGGATAAAGTTTTAGAAAAAATGAAACTAGTAGATGTGATGCCTTCTAATTATTTTGATGGCGATCCTTCTTATAAAAGATATTATAATATAAAAACTTTTGGAGCTCCAGGTATAGTTGCTATAAAAAGTATAGATCCTAAGGATAATGGAAAAGTAATTGGTGAACAATGGGTTGCAGCTGAAACGGCTTTTAGTAAAGCTAAAGTTTATAATGAAAAAATATTACCACCTGTTATAGATAAAAAGTTTGATAAAAATACAACTAATGATCAAGTTTTAGATGAAATGGAAAAACTTGATAAAGAAGCTTCAGACGCTAGAGTTGCTTTTAGTAAAACTCAAGATCTTAATAAAGATTTTAATGATATTATTGAAAGAGCTACAGGCATTGGCACAGAAAAAAGATATGGCCAAACTAAAGCTAGAGCTGTAGGTGCAGATAAAGGTAGATTTAATTTACTAGGTATACCACCATCTGCTCAAGATTTTGTAGGTTTAACTAGATATTTTGCTGGTAAAGGTAAACAAGGTGATGAAACTATAGCTTGGGTAAAAGAAAACTTTTTAGATCCGTTTGCTAGAGCTAATATAGATATATCAAACGCTAGAGTTGCTTTAGCTAATGACTTTAAAGCTTTAAAAAAGTTATTAGGTGTTAGTCCTAAAGATTTAAACAAAAAAATAACTGGTGAACCCTATACTGTAGGTAACGCCGTTAGAGTTTACACATGGATACAACAGGGTATGACTATACCAGGTTTATCTAAAGCTGATCAAAAAATACTAGAAGACTATGTTACTGCGGATGAAAACTTAGTTACATTTGCTAACGAGCTTATAGCTATAAACAAAGACAATGGTTATCCTAAACCTATTGATGGTTGGTTAGCTGGTACTATTACAACTGATTTATTATCTGGATTAAATACTGTAGTAAGAGCTAAGTATTTAAAACAATGGCAAAATAATGTTGATGAAGTATTTAGTGAAACTAATATGAACAAGCTTGAGGCAGCTTATGGTAAAGGTTACAGAGATGCTTTAGAAAACATGCTTGGTCGTATGAAGACTGGTAGTAACAGAGGCTTTAAAGGTGATACATTAACTGGTAGATTTATTGATTGGATTAATAATTCTGTTGGAGCTATTATGTTCTTTAATATGAGATCTGCTGTGTTACAAACTATATCAGCTGTTAACTTTGTGAACTGGTCTGATAACAATCCGTTAAAAGCAGCAGCTGCATTTGGTAATCAACCACAGTATTGGAGTGATGTAATTAAACTTATGAACTCTGATTACCTAGTTGAAAGACGTAATGGTTTAAAAATAAATGTTAGTGAAGCTGATATTGCTGAAATTGCTGCTGAGTCTAAAAATAAAGCTAAAGCTTTTATAAGTAAAATATTAAAACTAGGTTTTCTACCTACACAGATAGCAGATAGTTTTGCTATTGCTTCAGGTGGCGCTACGTTTTACAGAAACAGATATAAAAGTTTAAAGAAAGAAGGTTTATCTGATAAAGAAGCTGAGGCGCAAGCGTTTCAAGATTTTAGAGAAATAGCTGAAGAGTCACAACAGTCGAGTAGACCTGATAGAATTAGTCAACAACAAGCGGGTCCAATGGGACGTATTATATTAGCTTTTGCAAATACCCCAGCCCAATATGCTAGATTGATGCAAAAAGCCGCTAGTGATCTTAAGAATCGCCGAGGGGACGACAAAACTAATATATCTAAGATATTATATTACGGAGCTATACAAAATGTTATATTTAACGCATTACAGCAAGCTTTATTCGCTATGGCGTTTGGAGATGAAGAGCCTGATGAAGAAAAACTAAATAAAAAATATACAGGTATAGCAAATGGTATGGCTGACTCATTATTAAGAGGTGTTGGTTTTCACGGTGCTGCTATATCTACACTTAAAAATGTAGTAATGAAGTTAGCTGAAGGCAAAGAAGCTCAAGATGCTGCAATAGAATTACTAGATATTTCACCTCCTATATCTTCTAAAATAGGTAAATTAAAATCTGCTGGCAGAACATGGGACTGGAACAAGAAAGAGATAATGGAAAAAGGTTGGTCATTAGACAATCCTGCTTATTTAGCTGCTGGCCAAGTTATTAGTGCCGCTACAAATGTACCACTAGATAGAGGTATAAGAAAATTACAAAACTTAAAAGATGCTTCTGATGCTGAAAATGAAGAGTGGATGAGAGTTGCAAATGCTTTAGGTTGGGCTAAGTGGGAATTAGAGTGGCAAAAAGATAAACCTAAAAAGAAAAGTAAATCAAGAACTAAATCAAGAACAAGATCTAGAACTAAATCAAGAGTTAAAAAAAGAAATTAATATGGAAAAATCAAAATCACCATTGTTACGAAAGCTAAGCGCTAGTTGTAAAGCCGCTGCTAAAAGAAAATTTGATGTGTACCCATCGGCTTATGCTAATATGTGGGCTTCAAAGCAACAAGGTAAAGGCAAGTGCTAAATGAATGTTTTTAATGATTTTAATTTAAATAAATTTAAAAATCAAAAACCATTTAATGATAGTTCTTTAGCAACTTTTAAAGAAATAAAAGATATAGATAGTTTGTATAGTGATATAAACTTTGTTAAATATTATGACAACATACCTAGAGTTTTTAAAAATTTAATTGAAAAGTATGGTTATAACTTTCCTTCTAATTTAGTTTCTTATTTGTTAAAAAACACTGAATCACTAATAATTAGTTTAAAAAAATATCATAATAGATCAAGACCTAATGAAGTTGCTAAAAATTACAACATAGATTTAAATTTTGTAAAATTAAAAACAGCTCAAACAAAGTCTTATCCTTCTGGACATTCAACACAAGCTGAATTAATAGGTTTAGTTTTGAGTGATATGTTTCCTAACTTAAGAACGCAGATAATGAAACAAGCAAGTAATATTTCTTTAAGTAGAAAAATAGCTAAAGTTCACTACAATTCTGATATTAAAAACGGAAAACATTTAGGTAAAAAATTATATGAACATTATAAATTAAAAAAGCATGCCTTATAAACAGTTGAAATCACCTTTTGCTAAAAAGAGCTATGGACCTTCAAGATGTTGGGAAGGTTGGAAACCAAACCCTGACGGTAGACCAGCTAGCCAAGAAGGAAGCTGTGTAAAAAGTAGTGGCCCTAAAAAAGGTACTAAAGGCGGTGGAACTAGAAAAGTGTGTTTACCTAAAGCTAAAATTGCTAGCATGACTAAGTCTGAAAGACAAGCTGTTATAAGTGCTAAACAGTCTGCGGCTAATAAAGGTAAATATAAGAGATCTAGTAAAAGCAACGTTAGTGGCACTGCTAGTAAAAATTTAAAAGACTGGGTTAAACAAGACTGGAGACAGGTTGGTGATCCAAGTAAAAAATGTGGAGAATAAAATTAAAATATGAAACTATGGAAAATTGTCCTTTTTGCGGCAGCTGCACTTGTCACTAGCTGCTCAATACAACAAAAAAAACCTAAAATACAGATAACCCATGTGTTAGCTGTAACAGAGCAAGGTGATACCTTGAGATTACCTATAAACATGATTAAACCAAATGTTTATTATAATATTGTATCGTATCCCAGTTATCCTAGATATTATAGTAACTGGTACAATGAAGGCTATTACGGATATAGGAGTAAACCTATTTATGTACCTAGCAATAACAGTTCTAATAACAACAACAATAATAGTAGTAAAGGTTCTATTGAATCTAAAGACATATCAAGACTAGATGTTAATGCTACTAAAGTAAAAATGAAAAATTAAATGGCTCAAAAAATTTCAGAGAACACAGAGATACAATTAGATCTTAAAACAATTGGTATGCTAGTTGCAGGCGCCGTGAGTTTAGCAGCTATGTATTTTACTTTGCAAAAAGATATTGATCTTGCAAAAGAATTACCTAAACCAGAGGTAAGTAGAACAGAATATGATCTTAAAGACGAGCTAGTGAGATCGACTATTATGGACATCGATGAAAAAGTGAAGGATAATAGTGAAAAACTAGACAAAATAGATGATAAACTATTCGAAATTATAAATAAAAAATAAAATGAAAAAGCTTTTAATTATATTTACTTTACTATGTGGTTACTTTTCAAACGCACAACTAAAAGTTTTACATATTAATTCTTCTTGGAACACAAGACATAATTTAGATTTGCAAGGGATACAAAATGCTCAAGTTCAATATACATTTTTAGAAGACTTAGCACCATCTTTAAAGCAACAAATTAAATCAGTTCCTACTATTTTAATAATAGGTGAAGATAATAAAACAAAAATGATTTGGAGTGGTGGAATCGCATTAAAATTAAACATAACAAAAGATGATGTTCAGTCTGTAATTGATAAAATTATAACCCGTGACTCTGCGATACCCGTAAGAAGAAGATCAACAAATTAAGACATTTGTAAAAGTGATTTTAAGGGTGTAAATAACAGGGAATCAAGTGATTATAATAATGTAACACATTAATTATTATAAATGAACTTAATTTTATCTTTCTTGTTATTTTTTAATATCTCAAACGATATTGAAACTGAACTATTAAATGCTATTAATGAAGGGAATTACAACAAAGTAAACTCAATATTAGTAGTAAACCAAATCCACGCCGCAGAAAAAATTGATGGTAAACCACTATTAGTCTATGCTATTTTAGCAGACAAAGCTAATATTGTTTATTTACTATGTTTAAGAGGTGCACAGCCTTTTGCAGATTTTTGTGATGAAGGCTATAATGCTATGGATTGGGCAAAGAAAAGTGGTAGTTATTACGCACGAGCCGAGTTAATAATGATAACCACACAGTAAGGAATAACAAAATGGGCACCATACCCAAACATTCCTGTAACAAGAAAGGGAGCTATGAAAATAGCCCCCTTTTTTTATATAATCAACTCCCACCAACCACTCATTTCCTCCGTTGGTGATCAACCCAACGAACGTTGATTATCCGTCACAACTAAGACAGCCGTCATCCATTGCTTGTTCAGCAATATCTCCACGTAACACTGACTCAGTTCTAGTGTAATACAAGGTTTTAATACCTTTCTTCCAAGCTTCAAAATGTACTTTATTAATCCACTTAGGTGTAGCAATACTAGGAAAAGCTAAGTTTAAACTTACGCTTTGATCTATATACTGCTGTCTAATACCTGCTTGATTAATTAATTCTAATTGATTAATCTCTTTAAATGTTTTAAATACATCTTTAGCTGGTATATCGTTATAAGGACCTAATGTTACCTTATCTAGTTCTTTTAAACCTTGAACTGATCCTCCGTCTTTTAGTATTCTACCCCATGTTTTTTCATTATCAATTTTAAGCTTTCTTAATAGCTTTTTTAACGTAGGGTTTTTACGTATAAACGTACCTTTAGCTGACTGTTCTGTGAATACATTTGCAGCCCATGGTTCTATCCCTGGCGATACGTTTCCACTAAGCTTACTGTTAGATACAGTGGGAGCGATAGCGCGAAGATGGGTATTGCGAAAACCAGTACCGACACACCAAAGAGGTTCTCCAAAAGATTCAGCCAAAGACATTGAAGCTCTTTCAGACTCGATTTTAATTTGTGAGAAAATTTTTCTTGTTTCATATTGTGCTAATAATCCTTCAAATGGTAGGCCCTTTTCCTGTAGATACGTGTGCCAACCTAAAACGCCTAATCCTAAAGCTCTACCTTTTTCAGCAGATCTTACAGAATTATGAAATCCAACTTTACCTTTGGATCTCTGTATAAACTCTTCTAATACACCATCTAAAAACCATATAGCATCATGTATTAGATTACTTCCTTTCCATTCGTCGTACTTAGCTAGATTTAAACTAGATAAACAACAAACGAAACTGTGTGACTCATCTGTATGTAATGTAATTTCACTACATATATTAGTCATATGTACTTTTAAACCGTGCTTTTTGTAAGCTGGTGGGTTACACTTGTTTGTATTCCCCTTAAATAACACGTAAGGTTCTCCAGTAGCTTTACGCTTTTGAAGAAGTTTTCCCCAACGTTTTCTAGCTTCTCTATCTCCTGACTCAACTCGTCGCATAAACTTGTCGCCGACCACAGCGCACTGGTGCAGGTTGAGCGATTGACGGTTAACGTCTCCTTTAGGTTCACGTATTTCGAGCCACTCATCGAAATCGGGGTGTTCAATGTTAA
>WLWH01001131.1_pt1 | contig 18722 bp, 16 predicted proteins | sample 6712741 | NCBI WGS metagenome assembly WLWH01 (sample SAMN12718694, study PRJNA515312) | sponge metagenome | isolation source: marine sponge | host: Mycale hentscheli | place: New Zealand: South Island, Marlborough, Capsize Point | collected 2003-05-01
TGGGTAGTTATGGTGATGATGATTTTGATTATGGTGACGATGACGTAATGGATCCAGATGGTGATGATGATCCGGATATTGATGATATTGATATTTCTGATTTATTTTCTTAAATAACAGAAAAAAAATAATTATAAAACCTCGATAATTTATCGGGGTTTTTTTATATTTATAAGATATGAGAGTAAGACTAAGTGAAAGACAATTGGGTTTAATTAAAGAGGAGGAGAAAAAAGCTTCTGTTTATGAAAGATTTTTAAATCATAAGATTACACCTTATGTAATGGAAAAGATTGAGGAATTAAACTATGACAATGAAGATATATACGGACATACTGTTGTAGATTTAATTGATGAAATAGAAGACACTTTTGGTTTAAGTTATCACTTATCTTCTTTTGCAGTCTTTACTTGGTTATTAAGAGATGGTACAGACCCTCAAGATCATTGGTACTTAACTGATTGGTTATATAAAAGTCCTGACCCTATGGGATATCTAAAACATAGTGGGTATTACGATGAATATATCAAAGACATCTCTTTTACTGATATTGATAAAACAGAAGATGGTAAAGTAATATTTTCTGTAGATAATTGGGAAGAGTTTGCTGACTTATTTGATAGTCCTGATATAGTACGTGGTATTTTAGGGGAAGATTATTATGAGATGTTTAACTATTATGATTACCCTATGACAGATATCACAGAATCATTATCTGATGAAAACATTAAATATATTATAGATTACATTATAGAAAATTATAATGGTCAATCAATTGGAGATTTATCACATAGAAATGAGTTTGAGGAAATAATAAATGAAGATGGTGAGTTAATTGTAGATGAAAGGTTAAAAACAATTCTCATAGATGGTTATAATTTAGGTATTCTTATAGATGAAAGTGATTTATCAAATGAAGACATTGCAAATAGTTTAAATAGTGCTTATAATAGTGCTCATAGTAGTGCTGCCGAAGGTGAATTATGGAAAGAAGCTAAAGATGAAATAGAAGGTTTATTAGAAAGTGAAGGTAAATGGGGTAAAGATAATATGTTAGTATTTGATATTACCAATGTATATCAGAAAATGATAGATGATTATATTATTGAATCTAACGAAAATCCTGTAGCTTCTTATTTTACTAGCTTCCTTTATGAATACCTTAGAAATTATTATTCTGAAGGACTACTATCATTTAGAAACTTAGATTATTATTATCCTGATAGTGATAATGTAAATAGGGATTTTAATGACGGTATACGTAATTATTTTTAATTTACTTCATTCTAAGTATTTATTATTAAAATAAGTATGAATAAAAATGAGCAGTTACAAGTTTTTGCCAAATGTTTGGGTGACCCTATATTTTCTATAGAAACATTCTTTAAGACATTTGATTTAACTCAAAAGGGAATGGTTCCGTTTAAGTTATTCTATAAACAAAAACAAATCATTAAGTCATACGAAAAGTTTAACAGAAACATAATTACAAAACCCAGACAGGCTGGTGTATCAACAACCACAGCAGCATATATCGCAGCCAAATGTGCATTTGGTGATCCAGACAACCCACATAAAGTATTGATACTTGCCAACAAACAAACATTGGCACAAGAGTTCTTAAAAAAAGTAAAAGATTTCTTAGATCAGGTACCATATTGGGTATGGGGTATTAGTAATTTGGAAGAGAGTTATTTGGATACAGATTCCAAAGGACACTTAAAATTAAAAAACACAAAATGTGAAATAAGAGCACTGGCGACATCAAAAGATGCTTTAAGGGGTTTCACACCTACATTCTTAGTAATGGATGAGGCTGCCTTTATAGACAATGGTGCAGATGTATTTGGTGCTGCCTTAGCTTCATTAGGTACAGGTGGTCAAGTATCTCTAATTTCAACACCTAACGGAATGGATCCATTATATTATAAAACTTATAATGGTGCAAAATCAAAAGACAATAACTTTAATATTGTTGAAATGAAATGGCATCAAGATATTAGATATAATAGAGGTCTTAGATGGTTAAAAGGTGAAGATGAAGAAATCATATGTAAGACTATTGATAGAACAAAACTTAGATGGGAATATTCTGGTAATACATATGAAACAACTGAATCATCTATTGATGACTATGAGGTAATGATAAAGGATGGTTGGAAACCTTCATCTCCTTGGTATGAAGAGATGGCAGCAGATATGGGTGACCCTAAGAAGATAGCACAAGAGTTAGATGTTTCATTTATTGGTTCTGGAGGTAATGTAGTTGATGATGAACATGTTACTTACCATGAAGAGAATAATGTAATGGAACCTGAAGTTATGTCTGAAATAGAAAGATCTATGTGGATATGGAAGAAACCAATAGAAGGGCATAAATATATTTTAGGTTGTGATGTATCAAGAGGTGATGGAAAAGATAGCTCAACAATTGTAATCTTAGATTTCGATGGTTTAGAACAAGTTGCGGAGTTTCAAGCAAAGATACCACCAGATATGTTAGCAGAAGTAGTATTTAAGTATGGTAATATGTATAATGCATATACCATTGTGGATATTACAGGTGGTATGGGTGTAGCAACAGTCCTTAAACTAATGGAGATGGATTATAAGTATCTACACTATGATGACCCTAAGAGTAGAAAATTAAGTCAAAAATACGCAAGGGCAAAATATAAAGAAGGTGATAAAGTTCCTGGTTTTAATGTTGGTAATACTAGATTACAAATGGTATCTGAGTTAGAGGAACACATTAGAGAAGGGAAAACAATTATTCGTTCACAAAGAATGATTGAAGAGTTGAGGACATTTGTTTATAAAAATAACAGACCTGACCACATGCCGGGATATCATGATGATATTATTATGGCATATGCAATGGCAATATTTGTTGTGCAAACATCCTTTAAGAAATTAGAAGAATCAAAGAAACATACAAAAGCTATGTTGGATAGTTGGTTGAATATTACTAATGGTGGTAATGAAACATTTAAGAAAGACTCTAACCCCCCAACCAACCCTAATACACCAACATATAATCAACCACAAGTAAATCAAGGTGGTCAGAATAATAATGATAACGGAGACTTTAATTGGTTATTCGGAATTAGAAAATAAAAAAATTATGGCAAAGAAAGAATTTTTAGGAAATAAAGCTTCATACGGAGGATTTCAATATAAATGGAGCCCTTCACAAGATTTACCAAAAGATATTGAGGTAAGAAGAGCTAAAAGGCAAAAAGGAAAAGAGTATAAAAACTTTTGTAACGCATTACCATTTTCTCAAGGTATTGATAATGTTGTACTTTATGTGTATGAAAGTGCATCTTCAAGAGAACATATGGCTTATGTAGAATGTGGTTATGTTAAATAACACCATTTATTTTTTATAGATATTTATTATAATAGTGAAAAACTATAGTTTAAAAATATGGCACAAAAATATACAATATTTCAACAGTTAGAGAACTTATTCGGACCTGAAAAGAAAAAGGCCGAATCTAAGTCTAGATACTCTTTAGGGGATAATGAAATCCTTAAAACAAAATCTAAAGAAGAATATGAATACAAAAAGTTAGAAGCTCAACAAGCAAAATACTTAGGTAATATGTGGCATAGGGTGGATAATGAAATCTACCAACAATCAGTGTTTTACGAAACAACTAGATTAGCTTCATATTCTGATTTTGAGGGAATGGAGTTTTTCCCAGAAATTGCAGCAGCATTAGATATCTTTATGGAAGAATCTACAACACAAAATGGTGAAGGTAGAGTATTAAACATTTTTTCTGATAGTAAAAGAGTTAAAAGAATATTACAAGATTTATTCTTTAATAGATTAGATATACATACAACATTACCTATGTGGACAAGAAATGTTTGTAAGTATGGTGATAATATGGTATATCTAGATATTGACCCTGAAAAAGGTGTTACAGATGTAAAACAATTACCTAATATTGAGATTGAAAGAAGAGAAGGAAACTTTATGTCTAAAACAGCCACTTATGGTAACATAAATGGTAACAATATGGATTTAGATGATAATGAAGATAGAGTTACTTTCTATTGGAAGAATAAAGACTATGAGTTTAACGCTTGGCAAATTGCTCACTTTAGATTATTAGGAGATGATAGAAGATTACCTTATGGGACTTCAGTTTTAGAGAAAGCTAGAAGAATATGGAAACAATTATTACTATCTGAAGATGCAATGTTAATCTATAGGGTTACAAGAGCACCAGAGAGAAGAATATTTAAGATATACGTTGGTGATATAGATGAGCAAGATGTACCAGCATACGTTACTAAAATGGCTAATAACTTTAAGAAGAGTCCAGTAATAGATCAACAAACAGGACAGATTGATACTAAGTATAATCAAATGGCGCAGGATCAAGATTACTTTATTCCTGTTAGAGATCAAAGTGCACCTAGTCCGATAGAGACTTTACCAGGTGCAACTAATTTATCTGAGATTGCAGATATTGAGTTTTTACAAAAGAAATTATTTACAGCACTTAGAGTTCCTAAACCATTCTTAGGTTTTGAGGAAGCCAATGGTGATGGTAAAAACTTAGCGTTACAAGATATCAGATTTACAAGAACAATAAATAGAATACAACAAGCAATGATTCAGGAATTGAATAAGATTGCAATTATCCATTTATATGTTTTAGGATTAGAAGATGAGTTAGATAATTTTACAATTGGTCTTAACAACCCATCAACACAAGCTGATATGTTAAGGACTGAACAATTATCTCAAAAGATACAAGTATATAGAGATAGTGTTGCAGATTCTGGTAATGGTTTCGGTGCAATGTCTATGACTAGAGCAAAAAGAGAAATCTTAGGAATGTCTGAGGAAGAGATTAGATTAGACTTAGAACAACAACGACTTGAAAAAGCTGCCGCTGCTGAAATGGAACAAACTGCAAATGTTATTAAGAAAACAGGTGTGTTTGATAGAGTGGATAGTTTATATGGTGAGTTTGGTGGATCAGAAAATGCTGAAGGTGGTGAAGCTGCTGAAGGAGGAGATACTGGAGGTGATGACTTTGGTGGAGGTTCTTTCGGAGGCGGAGGAGGCTTCGGTGGTGATGATTTAGGTGGTGATACCGGAGGAGATGATTTTGGTGGTGATGTAGAAACAACTGAAGCACCAGCGGAAGAAGCACCAGCGGCAGAAGCACCAGTAGAGAATTATGGTAAGAACATAGATAAATTACTCGTAGAACAAGAAATACAAAAGAAAAGATACGAGAATAAAGTGAAGAAATATAAGAATAACTATACAAAGAGACTATTAGAAAGTTTAGATGAGAAGAAGGTTGTGTCTGTTAGTAACATTGAAAATAGTAAGGATTCTCTTACAGAGGATTTAGAAAGAATGGCTAAAAGTATAGATGAATTAACTAATGAATAACTTTTTTAGTTAAACATAATATTTATTAAGAAATACAACATGAAAAACTTCGGTGAAATAAAAAATAGATTTAATGAAATACTAACAGAATCAATTGTTAAAAAAGATGATGCTGGTAGAAAGACTTTTGGTAAGTATATCAAAATGTTAAAAGAAAACGCAATATTAAATATACAATATCATATCTTTGATAATATTGAAAATAAGTATTTTGAGGATAAGTCAGATGCTAAAGATTATATTAAAGAGAATATCTCTTTATTAAATGATTTCGCAAAAGAACAAATCATTGAAGCTAATTCTAAATTGGCTGGTATGATTTCATTTGAGAGTGGTGAGGATTATGAAGGTAAAGAATTACATGATAATATCGCTAACTTAATTTTCACAGATAAAAAAGCAGAAACATTAGATTCAATTACTGAGTCTATTCACTTATTAAGAGATCATATGACTACTCAAAGAATTGATGAGGGTGAAAAAACTGAAAAGATTGATTTACCACCATCTATAGTTTCTAAAATGGTAATCAATAAGTTTAATACAAAATATGAAAACATCTCTGAAGATGAAAAGAAAATTATTAAATCTATTCTTAATGGAAGTGAAGAAGATAAGAAAAATCTACACACTGAAATGGTAAGAGAATGTGTTGATACAATTGATTCTAAATTAGATGAAAGTGATATTAACCTAAAAGGTAAATTATTAAGCGCTAAAGATAAGCTACTTAGAATGTCTTATAATGAAGAAACTTATACTTCAGATATCTCAAAAATCTATAACTTAAAAGAATCAGTAGAAACTGAATAAATAAGATAGATAAAATATACTAAACCTCCACATTGTGGGGGTTTTTTTATGCACCTATTTGACGCAAGTGATAAAAATGACTATAATGGTATATACAAATAACATAAGTCTTAATCATTATGAATGAAGAGAGGAAAAGAAATTACTTTAGAAACCAAAGAAAACTATAAAGTAAAATTAGGTACAATAGATAATAAGAACCCTAGAACGATTTACTTAAATGTGTCAGCATGGGGAGAACCCCTAACAGAAGAAGATAATTACGATAGTGTATTAAATAATCTGAGAAAGAAAGTTAAACAGAAATTATACAATAACATTAAAGAAAGTAATTATACCACTGAAAAGTATATTGTTGATTTAGATATGAGGTCTTCTGGTATTTCACAAACAAAGAGAAGTTATATGTCTTGTGAAATTACATTGTTCCAAAAAGAAAAGATACCAGTAAACAATCCATTCACAATTTCTGAAGGTACAAAATTAGTTACCAATTTAATTGATGATTGTTTTGAGTGTAGCAATCATTTTAAGTTTTTCAAAACAAAAAACAAATAAGGGGATATCCCCTTTTTTTTATGACTTTATTTTTTTTAAGTATATAACATATTTATAATAAAGATAAAAACTATTATGAATAAGTTTGATGTAAATAAAAATAATGAACTTAATAAGAAATCAATTCTTATTGAGTATGATGCAGGTTATATATCACCAAAGGATAATAGAGAGTTTATTAGTGAAATGAATAAACTATCAAGAGGTGAAAAAATTATAGAAGAACCATTAGTTGTTTATGCAGTTATGCAAAAATATGATGTTGAAAATAAAAATGGTAGAATCTATCCAGAACCTATCCTAAGAAGAGAAGCAGAAAATTACTTAAAACTTATTAAAGATAATAGAGCATTTGGTGAGGCGGATCATCCAGAATCATCAATTGTTGCAATTAGTAGAATATCACATAATGTTACAGACTTATGGTGGGAAGGTAATGTATTGATGGGTAAACTTGAAATCATTATGTCACCAGGATTTGTAAACAAAGGAATCATTTCATGTGAAGGTGATAGAATTGCTAACTATTTAAGAAAAGGATATAAAATAGGTGTTTCATCTAGAGGTGTTGGTTCTTTAGCAAAAGAAGATGGTAAAAATATAGTACAAGATGATTTTGAAATTATCTGTTGGGATATAGTTACTTCACCATCCACACCAGGTTCTTGGATATATGATGAGAATCCAACAAAAGAACAACAAATGAGTGAATCAGAAGATAAGAAAGATAAGGATTTATTGATAGACTCAATAGATACCTTCCTAAATAATGAAGACTAAAAAAAAAATAATATGTCAATTTTATTAGAAGTACAGAGGTACAAACATTATAATTTATTACAAGAAGCGTATATTCCTAGGGAAATAGAATACGCAATAACTGAAGACAAGAGGTATATGATTATTGAGAATGAACTTTTCGATATCAATCAAAACAAAAGTTTAGGATTATATTATGAGTCTAGATTACTTAAAGAAGAAATTATAACTGAGAGTTGGTTTGAAACTATTGCAGATATTGGTATTGGTATAAGTTCAGCCGCATTAGCTGCCACTGGTGTTGGTGCAGGTGCTGCTATGGCAATTGACGTATTACATGGTATTAGTTTTATTTATAGAGGAGAAACAAGAAATGATAATGTATTAAAAGTAATGGGTTATTTTTCAGTCGCATTAGCGGCGATACCTGGTCTAGGTCCATGGATGAAAGGTGTACTTGTTAATGTTGTAAAAAAGTTTATTGGAAAACCTATCGCTTCTTTACTTAAAGCAATGGCTAAAAACCCAACGGGGCTTAAAGCAGCAAAAGTATTACAAGGTGCTGTTGGTAAGTTAGCGGGTAAAGTAGGTCAATTTAATAATTGGGCTAAACAATATAAATGGTTTGATAAGATATGGTCAAAAGTAGGTAAAAGTTTTGAGGGTGGTATTAAATATTTTGATGACTTCCTTAAAGGAGTTACAGGTGCTGCCGCTAAAACTGGACAAAAAGCACTTCCATCCGGTGCCGCAAAAGCTGGACAATTAGTGGTAGTAAAAAATGCCGATGATGTTATTAAAATGGCATCTTCTGCTGGTGTTAAAATACCTGCAGAATTACAAAAACAAATAGGTAAGCTTGTTGGTAAAAATGGTTTAACTAAAGCACAATTTAAGGCACTTTTATCAGGATCAGATGATGTACTAACACAAGTTCTTAAATTAGGTAAAAGATTTAAAGGTAGACCAGAAGTGTTGTCATCAGCTTTAAGAAAAATTGCAGAACAAAATCCAGCACTTAGAGCTAAAGTAGCTGAACAAGCAGCTAAAATCGCAGCAGTCTCACCAGGTAAAATATTTATAACACAATCTGCAAAATCATTAAGAAATGCAGGACAAGTAACTTTAAGAAAAGGACAAGAAATGATTAAAGTTATAAAGTGGCCGAAAATAAAAACAGGAAATCTTAAAATTATAGACATATCATTCAAAGAAGTAATTAAAAAACCTAATATGTTTAAACAAATACCAAACTCTTATAAATATGCTGCAGCTCTTTTAGCAGGTGTTGGTTTAGGTTCTTTAATATCTGATGATGATGAAACATATGTTATATATGATGATAAAATTATAAAAAGTTATAAAGAATCAGGTGGAGTTGTAGAAGGTGAAACTGATACTTTTGGAAAAAGTGATGAGAAAACTGATACTTTTGGAAAAAGTGATGAGAAAACTGCAAAAGCAAAAAAAACTAACCCTAATTTAGTTACAGATTATGATAGAGCTTGGGATTATTTGAAAAAGGGTGGTAAGTATTACACTAGAAGAAAAGGTAATAGTAAATGGATACACGTTACACCTGAAATGAAAGGTGGAAAACCATATAATTCAATAAAAACTAATGTATTTAAAGATTAAAATTATTAGTAATTAAAAATATTCTATAATTAAATCTTGACTTTCAAAAAATAATACATATTTATATAAATAAGTGTCATTTTTGGCGCTTTCATATATTTATATGTGTAAGTCTGTATGTCAGACTAATATATTTATAATAATAATAAAATTTTAAACAAATTTTCAAAATGGCTGAAAAAAAGAAATCAATCATCGAAGAGTCTTTACTAGAGTTTAAGACTATAGAAGATGCCTTGAAAGCCAACACAAAAGAAATACTTGCTTCTACTATGAAGGAAGAAATTGAAAAGGTTGTGAGAGAATCTCTTGAAGAACAAGAAGAGGTTGAAGACAACGAAGCAGAGGGTCTTGATGATGTGCAAGATGAAATGTCTGACGCTGAAGAAGCGGAAGAAACAGAAGACGGTTTAGAAGATTTAGAATTAGACATGGCTGATGCTGACGCGGAAGCAGAAGAAATGGATGATGAAGAAGACGCTGAATTAGAATTACCTATGGATGATATGGAAGGTGAAGAACCTGAAATGGAATTAGGAGATGCAGAAGGAATGTTAGCTGATTTAGGTGACATGGAAATGGATATGGATGGTGAAGAACCTGAAATGGATATGGAAATGGATGATGAATTAGACTTAACAATGGCTTCTGATGACGAAGTTCTTAAAGTATTCAAAAAAATGGGTGATGAGGATGAAATCGAAGTTGTAAAAGACGAAGAAGGAATTTCTCTTAAAGATAATCAGACAGGTGCTGAGTATTACATTAAAGAATCTGACGAATTAGAAGAAGGCGGACTTTGCGAAGGTTGTGGTTCTTCTTATGATGTATCTGAAGAGGAAATGAAAGAAGAAACTATCTACGAAGTGGAATTAGATGAAGCAATGTACGAAGCGTATATGGATGAATCTAAAGATATGGAAGAAGGTGAAGAAATCTCTGAAGAAGAAGTTGCTGAAGGTGACGAAATGAAAGAGGAAGAAGAACCTATCGAAGAGGATAAAATGCAAAGACATCAAAAATCTGGTAAACAGAGATATAGTGGTGCTAAAGCTGGTTCTGACCAATTAGGTGAATCTAGAAAATCTAGAAGACCTTCTAATGTAAGAAAAGAGTCATATGAAAAATTGTTGAAAGAATACGATGAGTTGAAATCCAAAAATGGAGAATATAAAGAAGCTCTTAAAGTATTTAAAACTAAAATCAATGAGGTAGCATTGTTCAACCAAAACTTAGCTCACGTAACTAAGTTATTTACAGAACATTCAACTACTAAAAAAGAGAAGATGGCTATTTTAGGTAGATTTGACGAAATTGAAACTATTAAAGAGTCTAAAACTCTATATAAAAATATCGCAGGTGAATTAACGGAGAAAGCTCCTATTACTGAATCTGTAGATAAAAAAGTAAATAAAACGATTGATTCTTCAAAATCAAATCTTAATGAGTCTACAGCTTATGTAGATCCACAAATCAATAAGATTAAAGATTTGATGAATAGAATTAATTCATAATAAAAAATTAAATTAAAACATTTATAAAATGGGAAGTTTATTAAACTCAGGTGAAGTTGGAAATATCGGACTTGAACACCTAAAACAAATTAGAACAAAGACTATGTCAAAATGGAATGACTTAGGATTTTTAGATGGTCTTAAAGGACACATCAAAGAGAATGTTGCTCAGTTATTCGAAAACCAAGCATCTTCTTTATTAACGGAAGCTACTGATGGATCTTCTTCTGGATCTTTCGAAACTGTAGTATTCCCTATCGTTAGAAGAGTATTCTCTAAATTATTAGCTAACGATATCGTATCTGTACAAGCAATGAATATGCCGATTGGTAAATTATTCTACTTCGTACCAAAAGTATCTACTGGTGCTGAATCATTAAACGGTAACGCAACCAACAGTTCATTACCAGCAGGTGTAACAGCTCAACCAGGTGCTTCTACTTACGAATCTAAGTCTTTATATGACTTATATTATAACGATGGTTTATTTGATAGATCTAAAGGTGCTGCTACTATTAACACTTTATCAGGTGCTTCTGAAGTAACTGCTATTGACGGAGATTTAGCTCCTATCGCTGGTGGTTCTCCACAAGGTGCTATCGCAGCTGATGGTTCAATCAGATATGCTAAAATCGCAATTTCTGGATTCTCTTCTACAGGGGCTGGAAAATTAGTTGATACTAAAGGTAACGAAATGGACACTGAAGAGTTCTTAGCATCTCTTAAAGTTGTTGCTGCTTCTGCTATCGTTGATAACGATGGTGATGAAATCGTTGCTGCTAATGCTGAAGTACCATTCAGATTATTAACTCAAAAATACGGTTCTCAAATCGTTGAGTATTCTGATATCTGTGATGCACAAGGTGTATTAAGATTAGAGTTAGATTATACTCACCCAGCGTGTGTATCTTGTGATTCAGGAAAAATTGATGGTTACACTGGTGCTGAATCAGGATTAACTGCTAACGATGTATCTGGATTAACAGTATCTTACTTACAATATGCTGACTTAGAATTCGCTACTGAGATGGGTGAAGTTTCTTTCGAACTTTCTGAAGTAGTTGTTTCAGTTACTGAAAGAAAATTAAGAGCTACTTGGTCTCCGGAATTAGCACAAGATGTTAGTGCATTCCATAACATTGATGCTGAAGCTGAATTAACAGCTTTATTATCAGAGCAAGTTGCTGCTGAGATTGATAGAGAGATTTTAAGAGACCTTAGAAAAGGTGGAGCTTGGACTCTAAGATGGGATTATAACGGATGGAAAAGAGCTAACTCTGGTGGTGGATTTAACGCCTACACTCAGAAAGAGTGGAACCAAACGTTAATCACTAAGATTAATCAATTATCTGCACAAATTCATAAAGCTACACTTAAAGGAGGAGCTAACTTTGTTGTTGTTTCTTCTGAAGTATCAGCTATCTTCGATGATTTAGAGTACTTCCACGTAAGTAACGCTAACCCAGAAGAAGATTCATATAACATGGGTATCGAGAAAATCGGTTCATTAGGTGGAAGATACACAGTATATAGAGATCCATATGCACCAGCTAACTCTGTGTTAGTAGGACATAAAGGTAAATCTTTATTAGACACTGGATATATTTACGCACCATATGTGCCATTACAATTAACTCCAACGTTACAAAATCCATTTAACTTCGCTCCAACGAAGGGGATTATGACTAGATATGCTAAGAAAATGGTTAATAACCGTTTCTATGGTAATATCTCAGTTGACGGTGTTGTTACTTTCGATGTTTCAGAATTAAGATAGTAAATATACTTAATATAAAAGAAAAAGGGTGGATTTGTTTTCACCCTTTTTTTTATGCCTTTTATTTTATTAAATGATATTTATTACTATAAGAATACAATTTTTTGTATATTTATAGAATATGAGAATTACTAAGAAAGGAATATTAAAAGAGGCAAAGTTATTAGACACTTTAGATAACTTAGAACCTAAAGTTAAGAGAATGCTTAACTTAATGTATAAGAGATATGTCCCTAAAAATGACCTTAGTTGGAGATGGTGGGAATTATCTCAGGATACTATTATAAAAGAACTAATGGAAGATATTGGTTTATCTAAAAGAGACGCATATAAACTAACTACTTTCTTTATTAAACATGGTCAAAGCTTATTTAATGATTACTCATATGATGTTAGTGATAAAGAACTTTTTAGTGTAGACTTTGCAGATAACTTAAATAGATATACAGAAGAAACAAAAGGAAAACTATATAACACCTTAAAAAAGGTAGATACTAATTTAGATGGTGAAGAAGTTTTTTACCCAGTAGAAGAGGTATGGGAAGGATATAAAAGTATAGTATTATATTTACCATGGTACGGAGGTAAAAGAGAAGGTGGAACTATTTACATCAACTACAAATTTGATAATGAAACCGATTACAATTTCATTCTTAATAGTATTGAATTTAAGTTAAAGAAAACACCAGATACCAATGAAAGAGTTCATAGGTACCTATCATTTAATTTAATCAAAGAAGAGGAAATTGAATTACCTGAAGAGAGTAACACATATGAAGCATTTGTTGAATGGTTAGAAAATATGATTAACAATGTTATTACTGAAATCAATAGTTTAGAGTTTAAATCAGAAAACGCTACTATTTCTGATTAACAATCTCAAACTTTAATGAATTACTATATGTTCTAACTTCTTGTCCAGAAGATAATTTCACATCTACGTAATAAATGTTAGGTATCATCCATGATGTATCTATTAAGAAATAATTGGTATCAAAAGTTCTGTTGATATCCATCCAATCTATTACATTTACTTCAGTATTACCTTCTTTAACATATAATCTATATTGTAGTCCGTCAATGACATCTATTTCATTGGTTGTAAAGGGTTTTCTAGCAGAAGCGAATACTTTCCTTATGTCGCCTCTTTTAATCTTCTCACCATTCTTAATACCACTTACAGACATATAATATTCTACTGGTTCATTTACATTAGTCCCTAAGTCAAAAAACTCTTCATCATCCTTAATCTCAAAATCCAAAGTAACATCAGTTCTATCTACACCATTAATTTTTAAATCTGACCACGTATCTGTATATAAAACACAATCTTCATTAGTTACAGGTACTGTTAATTCTACACTATAAACACCTGTTGTTATGTGTGTTGTTTGACCAGTTGTGAATGATGCAAAAATACCATCATCTTCATCTCTAATAACAACACTAGGTGTGTTATCTAAGTTAGTTAGTTGTCCACCTACATTTACATAAAGATATAATTTATTTGATTTACCTTTATAAAATCTATTTCTATCATCTCTAATGGTATTATTATATATTGTCTCTACGAATGGTTCATAATATGTTTGAGTTTCTTTTTTGAAAAATCCTACGTATTTTGCATCTTCCCTTACTAAAGTCTCTAAACCTCTTTCGAAAGATAATCCATAACCATAGTTAGTTGTACCACCAGTGATAAGACTGTTTACCTCATCAGTAATATCCATTTCAATATTTTCATTACCCTTATCAAAAGATTGTGTGGTAACAGTAATTGCAGATGATGGAGAACCACTATAAACACCCGGCTGATCCCAAGGTGTAGTTGAGGTTGCATCTAACCAGTTACTTGCCCCATCTACAAAAGTAATTTCATCATTTTGTTGTGAGTTGTATTGTGTATAATCATACCCACAACCTTGATCCCATTCTTTATTCACTCTGAATAAAGTTAAATCAAATGACCCAGCTCTTTGGTATCCATTAGTTGACTTTTGTGCGATTAAATCTTCATCGAATGATGATGTGTTAGTCATTTTAAGAACATGTGTAAGATTAGATAAATCACCTAATTCACCACTATTATATCTTGATTGTAAATCACTAACATCAAAATATAATAAATGTCTAGTATATTGAGTAGTTGTTGGGTGACCTCCATAATATAATTCTGCAATCTCATTTCTACCAGTATTGGTTTCTGCATCTTTAATAATTGTGTTGTCTTTATCTATGTATGTTCTTATTAGCATATTACACTTTATTAATAAATATCTTATTTTGTTTTAATATTCTTATTTAGTAATGATTGTAAATCAAAGTTTAAAACATTTAATTTACTTGTCTCTGGATCAGCAGGTAAACCATGATATGGGTGAATGTGTGAATTAACATAATTCTTAACTAATTCTAAAAACTCAACTAACTTTTCACCAAATACAATTGATTGTGCGGTTGTATGAATTTTATTTTGGGTTTCTGAGGTAATCAATTTCTCATTGTTTGCTAATTCATATGTATGGTTACCATCATGACTCACTAAATTGATTCTATCTGCAACAATATTAACAATACTACTTTTTAAACCATTACCTGATTTAACAAACTCTAAGTTAGTTTTAGTTTGTTTTTCTTTTTTAGTACTATTTGGATATGTGACTACATAAGTATTAAATGAATCCTGATCTGCTTGACCATATATTTCTAGTATTTCTTTTACTCTAGTTTGTAATTGCCATTTCTGACCATCTACTAATTGAGTAGATAATATATCATTTGCTACATTTACTGCGGCATCTCTTGTGGTAAAAATTTCATTTGTTTGCCCTTCAAAAGTATCTTCTATTTTATTTGTTTTATAATTATTTTTAGATATAGATACTTCATGTTGGGTTGCAACAGAATATTCTTCAGGTGTTAAGTTTTGTTCTAATATTGTCCCATCATCTAATATAGATCTAACATCTACCTTAATAAAAAACTCTGGTGGGGTAAATACATCCACTTCTATTTCTTCAGTTTTAAATTCTTTCTTTAAATCTTCATCACCATCTTTTAATTGTATGTAACCTATATTGACATCATTGAACAGATTCCTATTATCATTTTTAAACTTACCTATCCTAAGTACTGTTTGATCTTTTTTGAAGATTAAATCACTACTTCCTTTACCTTGTATCGCAATTTCATCTTTCTTTGGGTATACCCCTATTTCTGATGACGGTTTATCTGGATTTGACCAAGATTTATATAAACCTCTAATACCATTATCTTTATCTTCACCATCTAACTTATCTTGTTGACTGATAATAGGACCAAACCAAAATCTAGGGCTTTTTTGATTTGTTTCTAATACATCTTTGTATTGAGATGATAATACGTAAACCCCTTGAGTAACTTCAGGAAAAACATTTAAATATTTTGGTAATAAAGGGAAACAATCAATTAAATCAGAATCATTATCATCTTTATCCGCACCCCCATCTAATCTCACTTTCAATACACCAATACCTTGTGGGTCAGAATTATCCACAACCGTACCAATCCTTATTAAATCAATACTTTTACCTCTACTATCTTTATGAATCCAACTCATTATTCTCCTTTATATCTTTTAATTAAATATTCATTACCATTTAGATATTCTAATTCAATACCTTTCATTTCATCAATTAAAAGATCTATCTTTGTTTTAATTGATTCATGCTCATGTCTTAACGATTCTAATTTAACTCTTATATTAGAATTAGACATATTATCCCATATATTTTTTTCTTTTTCCATAATGTTTAAGTTAATATACCACTTCCCGTTATAGTATCTACGTTAGTACCTGTACTACCATCTACATTAACTATTTTCATTGTACCTGGTGGTATAGTTATTTTAATATTAGCGTTAGTTAATAATTCTTCTGTAATTGTTTCCATTATTACATTATCTTTGATATTATCTAAGTTTTCTTCACCACTAGGTAATGGTTCAGTCGGTATTCCGTATTGTGATTTTTTTTGTAGTAATTTAGCGGTCATTGTTGCTGAATTAATACCGGTTCTGAATGTATTACCTATTACTATTAATTGTTTAGGGATAGCCGGTTTAGGTAAGTTTGGTAAGTTAATTAGTGTTTTAATAATTTTTGCTAGTATAGTCACACTAGTTATTGGTACTTTAAAACCACCTCCTTTTGTAGAGTATGTTTCTCTTGATTCTTGATTATTACATTCTTGTGACATAATGTTTAATTTTTATTAATATTATTATTCACTGATTCTATTTTCTATTGATTGTTGACCAGCATTTTCTGCTGAATCAACACCAGCATCAATAGTACCATTTATTAATTCCTGTGGTGATCCCATAATTGATTTAACTTCTTTCATTATTTCCGAATCCCCAAAAGGAGTTAAACTTTCTATACTAAGTTTATACCCTTTTAATTTACTTTTAATAACAATTTTAAGAAAACATTTTAATATGAAAGACATTGATTTTAATATTTTTGGTAGTAGAAACTCATATATTATTGACATCAATATCTTTTGCATAATCTCTCTTATAACACATTGAATATTCTTAATATAATCTCTTACACCATTAAACCTACATTCACCGTTTAACATATAAAACAATGTGATAATTAAAAAATTTAGTTTAGGTGACAATACCATCATAGTCATTGTTGTTGATAGATTACCGATAAATCTAGTTATAAACTCCCAAAACCCTTTAGATTTATCAGTCTCATTAACATTATTTGTTGATAATGTTGCCATTTGATTTAACCCATTATTAATTACAGTTGTCTGTAAACTAATTTCATTAACATTTTTTAATCTTTCATTAAAATTAACTATTGAGGACGTATCTATTGTAGAGTCTGCTCCACAACAACATTCATTCATTTCTAAAACACCCCTCTTTTTTTGTTCAACTTTTTGTTCTATACTTTCTTTTTGTTCTGTAGAAAAATCAAAGAAAGAATTGTCTATTGTTACATTTGGATTATCAAAACCACAGGTATATAGTTCTTCTACCACAGTTTCAAACTCTACCTGTTTTCTTAATGTTAACGTATCTAAATTAGATAATCTAGATATTACACCATAATCTACATCAATACTTTGTGCAAAAACTAATTTAGGTTCAAATATTGTATCTTGACTATTTAAGTAATCATTCATAAAATCAATAAAAGTTTTAGTGTTATATTTAGATTTATTAATCTTCATATTAATTACATTATTTCTTTTATCTGTATTCTGAGCACCTTTATTATTTGAGCTACCTTCTTCTTTATCAATATCATAACCAACATTTGTCCCTCTCTCTTTGAACTCAAAAGTTGCAATTGGATCCGCATCAGGCCAATTAAGTGGAGTACTACTCTGTATAACATCAAATAGAAATCTATTCATATCATCACTACCACCATAAAGTAATGAACCTGCCCTACTATCAGGGTTTACCTTAAACATCCCTTTATTATCTATTTGTTCAATTTCTATGTTAATACCTTCCTCATATAACCAGTCAGGTATGATGGGATTTATTTTACATGCAAAACAAGCTTTAAGTATTTCACTTAAATCAAATGTAAACTGTTTGGCAAGTGAAAAAACTTTTGTCACTAAGAATTTAGATAAATCTATTTTTAGTTCTGACAATTTTCTACCAATCAGACCTGCCAGTATTTCAAGTAACATCCTAACCGCATCAATTGCATCAATCCACTTAATAGAAAAGTTAATACCTCTTGATGGAAACTCACAAAATGTTTTTATTAAACCTATTGATTCTTGTATCTCTTTCTTAGTAGAGTCAATAGACTTTTTTGAATCAGATATTTTGTTACTTACTTTATTCTTAGCTTGTACTGTTGTATTCTTTGACATAATTAAAAACTTTAGTCATCACCCAAATCATACTCTGTATTGGACTTATTTTGTTGCTCCTTAAATAATTGCCTAAGAAGGTCTTTGTCTTCCTCATTGATACCACCATCTGAATCAGTATTACTACTATCCTCTTCTTTATTAGATGATACAATTTGACTTTGTAGTTTAGCTAGTGAAAGTTTTTTATCGATTGCAGAATCAATAAGCTTTAAGGTTTCATTGTTAACTTTACCTATTTGGTATTCGTCACCAATATCCTCAACCTCAGCCCTACTCTTTCTTTCGTTGAGTTCTTTACGGGCAGAGTTCATTAAGTTTGAACTGTCATTATAAA
>WLWH01001136.1_pt1 | contig 18639 bp, 11 predicted proteins | sample 6712741 | NCBI WGS metagenome assembly WLWH01 (sample SAMN12718694, study PRJNA515312) | sponge metagenome | isolation source: marine sponge | host: Mycale hentscheli | place: New Zealand: South Island, Marlborough, Capsize Point | collected 2003-05-01
GATTCACGGCAAGGCGTTGTCTCAATTGTGTCCATGTTGGGAAGGTTGGTTAAGGGCTTTGGATTAGTTGGGAAAACTTTAACATTATCTAAAACGGCACACTATGGGAAAATTCAAATTCGGGACGCGTTTTGATAGGAAAAGAACCGCAACAACCCTCTTGTCTATGACGATTTATACTTGAGTGGAACCCGCTGCTGTGACGCTGCTAATTGACGCGGCTCTATGATAGGAGACTAAAAACACTAAGAATACTATTTTTATACTTGTTAAATTACGCTGCTGTGTCCATAGTAGGAATTCTGGGGGAGGCCGCCCCAACAATTTTTCAACCGCTCTGGGGGACGCTGCCCAAACCTCTCCATAAAAAACGTGAATATGGCCAAAATCACCCCCATTAAAATGAAGCGTTTCATTCAAAATTCAAACGGAATTGTGTTGGGGTATGGTCCCCTGACTTACTCACCAAAAATTAAGCATAAAAAACGTGATTAAGTGGTAGTGATTTTTTATGGTCAAACACGAATTTTTCACAATTTTATATTTAGTGCTATTTCCATAGTGTAATGATAATCACCTGTTATATAAATTGTAGGTTACTTATTATTATTTTTTCTTTGTATGTACAACTATATGTTAGAATTTGTAGGATATTAATATATTTTTTCTTTGTATGTACAACTATATGTTAGAAATTGTAGGATATTAATATATTTTTTCTTTGTATGTACAACTATATGTTAGAAATTGTAGGATATTAATATGAAAAGTAAATAGTCTAAAATAAACAACACGCTCCTCTATGGTGCGGTTATGGTGTGCTGATAACAACCTCATCCACCCATATATTCAAAAATCTTTACTTTTCATTTTGAAACTATTTTCACTATTGTTATTATTGTTATTTTTATATTTATTTTTTTTTTCTATTTTCAAAATAGTTTTTTTTTGAAAAGTAAAGTAAATAGTAAATATATAAATATTGTAGGTTATATAAATATTGTGGGTTATTAATGAAAATTGTGGGCAAAATTGTAGGTTATAAAATTGATTTTGTGGGTTATAAACCATATTTTGTAGGTTAATTTTCAAAAATAAAATTGAAATAAAATTGAACTAAGTTGTCAAATTAACAATAATCGCGAATATGTCAAATATGAACACAAAAGAATACAAACACTCTAAAGGACAATACTTTACTACTGATACTACACTACAAAAATGTGTAGTTGATTTCATAAAAAACAATCCTAAAATCATTTTAGAACCTAGTATGGGACGAGGTGATTTAGTGGAATGTGTATCTAATAAAATGCCAAATGTTGAATTTGATATGTGTGAATTAGACACTAATATTATACCGTTAGACAGTATTGACAAAGACAAAATAAGGTATGGTGATTTCTTAAAATTAGACTTAAACAAAACGTATGATACTATTATAGGGAATCCACCATATTGTAATTATAGAACAGGCAATTTATATGTGGATTTTATAAAAAAATGTTTTGATTTATTAAATCCAAATGGTGAATTAATATTTGTTGTACCAACTGATTTGTTCAAATTAACATTTGCTAGTAAATTATTACATAAAATGATAGAAAATGGAACATTCACTTACGTTTATCATCCAAATAAAGAAAATTTGTTTGAAGGTGCAACAGTTGATGTAATGGTATTCCGGTATTGTAAGAACGCAACATTAGAAAAGGTTACACTATGGAATGGTAACCAAAAATATTTATATGAGACATCTGGTGTTATTACGTTTAGTGATACAAAGAAAAATGTCACTAATCCAAAACTAGGTGATATCTTTAATATTTGTGTTGGATTTACTGATGGTAAAGTAAGTGTATTTAAGAATGAAAAATTGGGAAATATAGACATTATGACATATAATGGTCCTAAGAAATATATTCGTATTACAGAATATCCATCAGGCAATAAGGCAATTGATGATTATTTGTTATTACATAAACAGGAATTGTTGAACAGAAAATCATCTAAATTTACAGAAAAGAACTGGTTTAAATGGGCTAGAGGTAATTTTGATTCAATAGACCGACTGAAAGGTCAAAAATGTATATATGTAGCAACATTAAGACGAAGAGAAGGAGAGGGTGTAGCAAAAGCAGGTGAGGTTAATTACTTTAAAGGAATGCTTATGATGCGACCTATAAATTATAATATGTCTGTAGCATATATGAATAAAATAATAAATTATATAAATAGTAAGGATTTTCAAAATAATTTTAGACAATCAGGTCGTTTTAAAATTAGGCAAAATGTTTTGTCAAATCATATTTTACCAAATAATCTTTTACCATAAAAAAACAAAAAAATAAAAAAATAAAAATGAAGAGTGGAGATAGCTTTTTTTAATGATACATACCTACTAATTATAAATTGTAGGTTCTAAAATCAATAGATTTTCTTTGTATGTATTTTATTTTGTTAGAAATAAGTATAATAAACATAATAGTTTAACAATAAATAATAATTTTTTTAATGACTGTAAATTGACTGTTAATTATTATAAGTTTTCTATATAGTAATTAATAATCTTCATTAACTATATATATGGCAACAATACCTTCAAAAGAATCATTCTTTATTCAGGCAAACCGCACAAATAGTTTAATTGATAAAGATAATCCTGACCAAAATGCGAGTTGGACAACCAATTTAGGAACAGGAGATTTTAATTTGATGCCGGGTGATGTGGTCTTTGTTGATTCAGTTTCACTTGATATATTAGGGGCAGAGGATTCCAGTTCTACAATTTCGGTAACTGGCACAAACGCAATTCAAAATGGGGTGGAGATGCCTTACTGTGATAACGCTGTTTTGCTTGAAGTGGGTTTTACGCTCAATAATAATTGCGCTCCTATAGGTGGCTCAAATGCCCTACCGCTTCCGCTTAAGCTACCTCCACAACCCGTAAATATAACAGAACAGTTAATTGCGGTGAATCCAGGAGATTGGGACTCTAGTGGAAATGATACAAAGAAGTATAGCACCTTAGGTGCTGGTTTATTTAACGCTGACCACAATACTACCAGTTTGTCACCAAAGCCAACCAACGGCTCATTACTCTATGAGGCAACCGAAAAAGAATTTTCATCTACAACCGCTCACGGACCAAAGTTCTTTAGAAGTATGAATGTTCGTGCCGGGTTTGATAATAATCCGTATGTATTGTTACGTAATGATTTTATGGGATGTCAAGCACAACCATATGAAAATGCGGATGAATTATGTCCAGCGTTGGAACCTCAAACTGTATTTGTATTATTAGATGTAAATGAGTTAAACACCATAACAAATGTTAATGAATTGGCGGTGCTTTTAACTAATAAATTAAATCGGGTCAATACCATATCTGGTGATAATACTCAAACAAGGCGATATTTACAAGATAGGAGCAAGCAGACGCAAAAAGGCGACCTAATTATACCATACATTATACAAGATAAGGTTGTAAATGGTGATAAAGCTTGGACTAATATTGCGCGCAAATTTAGCAGCAATACGATGAAAACAGTTCCAGCCAACCTTCAAGTTGGCAAAGATTACATTATGTATAAAAAAAATTTGATTATTGATACAGATACAAAAGAATATGGGGATTATTTTAATTATCTTCATTCTGGAACAAACCCAACGCGTTTTCCAAAATACTGGAACAACATTTTATATGGTAATCGTGGTGTAAAAAATATTTACAGAGAATGGTGTGGTGATAGACTTAAACGGCTAGATTGTTGGCGCGGTGGGTATAAAGATTATGGATTACCAACAGAAGTCCCACGATTATTCACCAGACCACATTTACTTAATACCCAACTACCATCATCGCAAATTTCATTAATAGACTCTGCTACTGGAACGGCATATGATGTAAGTGGAACAAAGTTATTACCATATCAAGCCATATTTTCAAATGTTAATTACACCGAAGCAAATTTTATAGCGATGGCAGAAGCGTTTAAAATGGGAGAAGGATATAAAGGTAGTAAGACAACGTGGGATGAACAGAAAGAAGATTTTTCTGGATGGTATTGGGCAGGTGACGTCGGGATGGCTGATGATTTTCAAAGCACACCGAATGTTTTAAATACCGCAAATAGATATGTTGTTTTAGACAATCGGGCAGTTCCTACTTTTCCACCAGCTGCTACTGGAGCAACAGGTATTGGAAGAATAAAAAGTAGAATTTGTCCTTGTTTATCAATTAAACATTATGATGATGAGACAACAGCAGTAGGTATGGGAAGAATCAATATACATACGCGATACAATCCAAATTATAAAACGGATACTTATGTTTATCCTGCTGAACAAGCGTGTAAATTAGCATTAGTAGAAGCGGATTTAGATTTAACATTACCAGAAAAATATAATATTAGTTGTTATCCTTACTCCTATTATGATAATTCAGGTCAAACACACACGCTGTGTTATTTTACGTGCTTTGAACTATACGATATGAGCGCAAATATATTACCAGCATCTGCTGGATTTAATTTAAATGCGCTTGTGGCAAATGTCAAATTGTTGAATGTTTCGTGGGGCGATTTCTGGCTTGGCACTAGCAATTCCACCTATGACAACTTTGCGATAATTCCTACAAACAGCGATTTGCTCAAACGTCCTGGCACAATTGAACCTCATAATGTGTGTGAAAATACAAATTTTATATCTGTTGGAGCAGCTAATCCACAATTAAATTATACTCCGCAAAATAAATACGCTTTTAGTAACACTAACACTAATATTCTTATGAATGCGTTTGGTGCGGTGGAACAGGTTGGTCAGCAGACTGCTGTCATCAATTATTGGGACACATCTGGAAATGGTTTGCCAAATAGTAATGATGTTACCTATGCTGGTGTGGCAGATTATAAGCAACCCAACACGGGGATACAGGCTGAACAATCTGGCATATTTGTTTGGAAAGTATGGCTTCCAAAGCCAAATTGGACTCCACCAGAAGATATTAACTTAGGCAGCTATTGGGACAATTCAACGATGACAAAAACCGCTGAGAATCACGCAGCAATCACAAATGGATTAACAGAAGCAAGTGAAACCAATTGGGGTGGTTGTCTGTTGGACAAATTAGGATTTTCATTTGAACAATTTTCACCACGTTATAAAGATACAGTTGAACGATATAATCCAGAGACGTATAATAATCCTGCTTACCCGCAACAAAGTAGCAATCTTCCAATTAAAACCGATAATGTAGTGGATGCTGCTGGTAATCCATCTATTAATATCTTATTTCAAAATACAGCAGGCGACCCAGGAACAGGCACAACATTATTTAACTTAGGAAGTCTTAATAACTTATCAACGTTTGTAAGCACAAATACAAGTTTATGGAGCGCTGAACGTATGCCAAGACTTTCGTCGTCTGGCCACTATAATCTGGTCACCGATATAGTCCCTAGCAATTATTATAATGGTAATGGAGTCCAGAGCAACTGTGTGTTTAACATACAAAAATCCTATTCAAGTGGGAACTTTATTTATGGGTCCGGTTCAACAGGTATCCCGATAACAGAAAAGCGAACATTATCTACCATCAAGATTGATATTTATAATCCAGATACGAATAAATTGTGTAGATTGTCTCCTAATTCGTGTGTGACATTTAGAGTGGAACGAAATATTGAAATTCCCTTGGGAATTAAAGCACCAAAAACAGAAGACCCTACAGAAAGATTAGTAAAGGTGGTAAATAAGCAAGAAAAGCTCATTAACAAATTGGTGAAAGCGGTGAGAGGAGTAAGGGGCGAACGTGTAACAGATGCTGATGATGATGAGCCAGAAGATACAGAAGAAAAACAACCAGAAGAGCCAGCCAGAAAAAATAATGCCAATCAAGAGAGCGGTGATGGTGAGGAGAAGAGAGGTGAATAGATTAATATTGTAAGTAATTAGAATATTAATTTAGAAACCGCCTAATTTTATATTTTGATTGTTGGTGCGGAATTTTAAACATACCACAGTATCTTCTAGAAAATTTACTTCTTTATTTTCCACATCAGTAATGACAATTCCTAAGCGAGTAAGATTAATTGGGGTTTTGTTTTTGAGTTCAATCCAGTTATTGTTAGTAAATTGCTCATACAGTAATGTTTGTGTAGATAATAATGAATTTACTCCAGAACACATTTGTAGAATTTGAGGTGTTTGTCCATTTTGTCCGCAATAACCCGTTACATTTAAATCGGGACTTTGTATCAAAAGAGGTCTGCTTCCTAGTTCTTGCTCAGCATTACTTGCTTTGTCTGCTATGATTGGACTACCCGTATTTTCTTGATAATTACCAGCAAAAAAGTTCAACGTATCGCCAATCGTCGCATTATCATTTATAAAACTTAGCCAATCACTTTGTATGTCTGGAAAGCTTTCTTGTGTTGAAATACTCGTTCCAATATTCCAAATAGGAGGAGATGATGTATCAATAGAACCAGCATTATGTATAGCCTTACAATTACAAGGCATTTGTCCATCATTTTTATAAGATAACACTTGACGTATAGGCAAATGTTTTAAATATGGCTGGTCTGTGCTATTAGAATATAGTGAATGCCCCACAGTATAATCATCCCCATTATTGAAACGATATAGCAACTCCCATCCAAATAATTTAGTAGATGAATCAAACACAGGCCGTATAATAACATCGATAGTGTTTCGTGTAGCATTTAAGTCAATTCCACTAACATCAATTTCTTCTTGTTCATAATTGGTTTGACTAAATTGGTTTTGGTTTTGTTTGCCAACAAGTGCTTTCAATTTAAAATCACTTCCAATTGTCCAACCATATGCTACTTTTGCCCTACTACTTCCACCCCGATTAGACCAATCCATATCTGGGTTACGGGTATTTTCGGTGCCTTCCGTATATTGGAAATATTGATTGGTTATAAATCCACCAACAATTCCCTCTAATTTTTCAAGAGATGTTGTAGTAGCAATTGGTATGCTGAAACTGTAGCCACTTGGGTCGGTAGCAGTTCCAGAAGTAGGTATATTTAATCCGCTGGTATTGAAAAGCACGGCATCATCATAAAAATTTAAAGCCTGTTGGTCTGGACCAATAGAGTGAGCATTTGGGTCACTCAACCCACCGAAAATGAGCGTGAGTTGCTCTGTCATAAACCAATTAAAAGGTACGCCGTTATACCCGACAGCAGGATTAGGAATGTTTAAATTTTGTTCTAACACCTGTATATTAAACTGAATAATATCTGCCGCTGAAATAGGAGATGGAGCTGGTGGAACATATGTTTGAACACTTAATATTTTTATAAAAGCGTAAGTGGTGTCTCTACCTGGAGTCGAAGTATCCGTAGAGACACACGTTACATATCGTCCAACCATATTTGCTAACACAACTGCTTGATTGACACCATCTAAATCTTTTGTGTTAATTCCCATAACTGTTGCTGCGCTTATTGGTTGTCCAGGTGCTCCATTTGTATTATTTATCTCACCACCTAGTAATTGAACAGTTGGACTTTGATTGACTACATAGTTCATACTGATGTCACCCGAAGACATTTGGGCAACCGATAAAATAGGAATAGGAGGAGGATTATTTACAATAGTGGGATTGCCCACACCATAATATTGTCGCCACAAACCTTTATCCATAGGTGAATAATTCATATTCTTTACATTTACTGAAAATTTGTTAGAGGCATATTTCCACACCCAACCTCCTTTGAATGCTGACAATATCTCTTTGTTATTCATTTCAACCATTAAATGTTGTGCTAAAGCTTGGTATTGAAACACATCCCAATTTCCGTGGCTGAAAGTAATTTTTTCAAATGGGACATTTGGAAAAGCAGCAGCATTTGTAGAACAATCTTGAAATGTCCATACCAAACTATCATTATAACTATTAATGGCTATTCCCTCGTCAAAGCTGGTGCGTTTTGCTGACCAACTCATACAGCACACTTGAGAATTAGGTTCTAAAATGATACCATTTGGAAAACTACAATTAAATCGGGTTGGAGTTCCGTTGCCCTGACTTGATAATATTACTAAACTCATTTTTATATATATTTAGAGAAAATAATATCTCAATATATAAATGGGTAAAAAACGCAAATACAACAATAAACTAAAAAAAGCTAAATGTGCCTGTCAAAGCAAATTAAAGAAGGCAGTTGAAAAAGCACAAAAAGTGCCACCAAAACCAAAAATTGACGAGGAGCTGATATTTAATAAGAAAAAACCTAGTAAAAAGACTCGAAAAAAAAAGAAGCGTTAAAGATTCATATATATATTCTAGTGTATCTATATATGATTTTTGTTGAAGCATATGAAATGGATTTACAAACCATTAAATATGAATGTCCAGAATGTAAAGAGACACATTATGTGGGCGCTCAGTTTGACCCTTTCCATAACCGCACCATTATTGAAGGATTTAGCTGTGGTAAAGGTAACTTATGTATCTGTGTAATGGACAATACCGTTCGTAAATTACCACAAAAAGTAATGAAAAAATATGAAGAATATAAAAAAAAAGAGAACTATTTAAAGGCTTATTGTAAAGGATTGGAACGAAAACACGCAAGGTATGGTCGAAGATATTTATCAAAGGTTTAAACAATTAATTATTGGGAGAATTGGGAACAAATATTTAGGAATAAATATTTATTCTATATATAATGGTATCAACTAGAGCAAGACGAGCGCAACAACAGCAAGAGCTGGAAGAAAAAGCACAGGATGCTTTGTCGTGGAGAAAATATTACACGCAAAACTCATTCCGCTATAATAGGGGCAGATTAGTAAAAAGAATAGTTGCTAAGAAACGGGTGTTATTAAAAACGTTAAAGAAGTATCAGTTAGTTCAGTTTTATAAAGAAAACACTACTGCTCCTAATAAAAAGTATTTAAAGGAAGAAGAGCAATTCTTAAATGCTTTGGAAAAAACGCCTTTAAATTCTTATATAAATGAAACGGTCAATACTGTTGCCAACGACTTAAAAAATATGCTTGTTGGCAATACACACAGCCCAATTATAAATCCAGATAAAATTGATGTAAGGGTGAATGTTCGCTGTCCAACTGGAGGCGTGGAAGCACAGGAAAATAACTTTATACAGGGTGACATAGTGGATGATGACTATCAGGAAGATTTTAATGATGGTGTGGAAGAAGCGAAGACCGATGATTTGGATATTGATGATGATGATGATGATGATGATGATGATGATTATGATGTTGAACCGCTACCACCTACACCACCTCCAACAGCAGCAAAGAAAAAAAGGAAAAGAGCACCAAAGGCTAAATACGTTCCATTCAGTTTAGCGGATGGATTGAATGCGATTGCGAACGGGAAATTAATTAACGGTAATCCCATAGCCAAATCAACGATTGCTGGTAATCAAGGAAATTTGAGGCGTCTTGTGGAATTGCTTAATTGTGGAGACGATTTAGTGGCTTGCCTTAGAAAAACCCGTAATATGAAAATGATTCAATACAAAATTGTAGATGGTAAGAAAGTGCTACGAGAAAACCGTAATAAACAAGCTTATGGATTGGTAAAAGCCCTTTTTAGATATAGCCCACGATTTAAAAAAATGATAGGGGAAAAGGCTGTGGAAAAATGGACAGAAGAGTTTGACAACATTATGAATTGGTGGAGAAAGAAGGATAAGAAAAAAAGAACTGTTACAGCAGCGTTGAAATGGACAGAAATATTGAAGGTGTTGCCAATACGAAAAAAAGAGTTTGACGAAGCAAAGAAAAAATATTTAAGGGTCAAGAAAGAAGTGGAACGAAACAAAGATAAGAAGAGAGGTAGTATATTGAGACAAGCCTTACGAACAGCGTCTAATGAATTTAATAAAGCTAATATGTTGTACTTAATTGTAGGTTTATACACACTTCAACCACCTAGAAGGTTGAACACTTATACAAAAATGCGTGTTGTAGATACGATTCCTGTAAGAAACACAGTTGGAAAGAAGGGCATCCAATATCTAATTATAGACCCGGATACCAAAAAAATTGAGAGTTACTATGGTGTGAAGAATAGCGTTTTCGTGTTTCAGGATTATAAGACAAATGACAAATACTTCCAACAAAGATTTGCGCTTTCAAGGCGTGCCCTTCCATCCGCATTAGGTAGCTATGGTAAGTTAAGGAACATTATAAACCAATCCTTAAAAGATTATGTTACCAAAGATGGAGAGAGGCGCAAGTGGCTTATAGTCAATCCAAATACTGAAAAACCATATAAAACGCTTGAAAGCACATATCAAGCAGCATTTAGAATACCTGAATTGATTGAAGAGAACGATGGAGAAAATGTCACCGCAAATACACTTCGTCATTCTTACATTACATATCAAACTTTAGATAAAAAATTATTACCGCAAGAGCTTAGACAGTTAGCTTTATTAATGCTCCATAGTGAAAAAACTCAAAAGGAATCATATCTTTTGTTGCTTAATAAATATATTTTTCCGGAATTTCAATAATCTTTAGCAGTAACTATATTAATTTTTATAATCACTATTAATATAGTTATGTTTAATAATGTCAAAGATATGTTGCCCGATGTCAAACTAGATTCACCACCAACGCCACCGGCATCACCACCATCGCGTCCCGTTCTACATATTAAAGAAAAAAAGAAACCAGCTAAAAAAACCAAAGATATTTTTGTCTATACTAATAATAAAATGGAAACCAACACCGATAATGTAAAAATTGTTCCTCCAGAAGAAATTGAAAAGGAAGCCAAAGCAGACGCGGAGGCTACACCAGCAAAAGCTGAACCAGAACCTACATCCCCAAATAGGCGCTTAGGAGACAGGGGAAGGGATAAAAAAGTAAGAAAAAAGCGTTATCCTAATGGTATGCCCCCTGAACGACGAGAACAACTAAAAAAAGCCAGAGAAAAAGCTTTGCGTGTGCGTAAGGAAAGAGCCTTACAACGTAAAGCGGAAAAGAAAAGGGAAATGAATGCGAGGTATAATCATCCAGCACCAGCACCTGAGCCTAAGCCTGTCCAACAGCGTCAAGCATCGCAACCAATTCCTATTCCCCAATCTCAACCACGACGGCCACAACCAAATAAGCAACAAGCTACTGAAGCATTTTTTGGTCTAATGGATGAATGGGATAATAGACGACAGGCAAGAAAAAAGAAACGAAAAGAGGCAGAGGCAGCAGCAAGACCAAAACCTACACCAAAACCAACGGCACCAAGTATATATGGAAATAGAAATAATAACGGTATGGATTGGGATACTTTATTTTTTTAATTATTCAATTCCCCAATAATTAGCGACTACCATAGTAAGTCCTTTCTCATTTTTTCCAGCATCTTGCCACGCTTTTATCATTTTTGCTTCCCCTCGCTTAGTAATTCTATTTTTACCCAACTTAAGCTCGTTCAACTGTATCATTTGTGAGAAGTAACGAGCTAATATGCGGCATCCTACATCACAAATATTATTACGTTCTAAAGAAAGTTCTTTCAAGAATATTTGTGCTAACGCAGGCCCTAAGTAAGAACAACCTTCATCAGCAATATTATTCTTTTCTAAAGAAAGATATCTCAAGCTCTCTATTTGTGCTAACGCAGGACCTAAGTAAGAACAACCCTTGTCACCAATATTATTCCAACCTAAAGCAATTTGGTCCAACGTTTTCATTTTTGATAAAGCACCAGCTAAATGTTGGCAGCCCTTATCACCGATGTTATTGTTAGCCAAATAAAGCTTTTCCAGCACTTCCAATTTTGGTAAAGCTCCAGCCAAATGATAACATCCTCTGTCGCCGATGTTGTTTTCATCTAAACGAAGCACTTCCAACACTCGCATTTTTGGTAGAGCAGGAGCTAAGTATAAGCAACTCTCAGCACCGATGACATCACTACCATATGGTATGTGTAACTCAAGCTCTTGTAAATTTGTCATTTCTGCCAAAGCCGGAGCTAAAATTTTAATCGCATCTTCATTTAAATTATATAACTCCAATACTTCCGTAAAATCCTCACCTTTTTTTATATTTTCATATGTTTCATCATCATCAACTATCGCTTCAACTTTTTCCCAATCAATATCTTTGTCAGCTACTTTCTTTTTAACATTCTCAAAATTGGCAGATATTTTCTTATTTTTAAAAATATCTTCATTTAACTCGTACAACGTGTGAAGCAACTTTAAATCATTATTATGGATATGGGTTTGGTCCTTATCCCGGAGGTTTTCCATATGCTGAATAAAATATTCAAGTATATTCTTTCGCAAATCATAAATATATTTTGCTTCATAACCAGTAACCATTTCCATATGCTTCTTGATAATTGTTATTTTAGAAGGACTATGTTTTATTTTGTGTTCATTTATAAATTCTATTAAGTTTGACAAGATGCCGTATTTACTAACACTTGGCTTACCTAACGTATAAAACCTTTCACGAAACGGGTCACCATAGCGGGGTCCGTCTCTCTTCACGCCACCATCATCCCAGGTCTTACGCCACGTATTAAAATCTTTAACAAAATATTCTTCTGGCTTTTTTTTTTGTTCAGGATGTTGAACACCAAGCGTAAATTCTCGCCTCCACCAAAACCAACTTAATATCTTTTCACCAATAGAAAAATAATAGAATCTACTATCTTCAATTGCTTCGCCGTTATAGCACTCACATTCAGCATCGCCCTTGTAAAACTTAATGTTCGCCTTGCTTCTATTTTTTCCAACCAAATATTCATATGCTAAAACGTTTTTTTCCACAAACGATTTTTTCGGCGGCATCTTCTCCGGCTTCCTGTTACTTTTATCTCGTCTCCATATAATGAAAGCAGTATTTAAATATTTCTTTTGTTGTCCAACATATTGTTCATCCTTTAAAAATTCCTTCCATATATGGATGTAATTTGTCGGCAGATGAAATGTATCATTATGACGCGACCCATCTTCGTTGAGATATACATATAAGTGGTCCGCCCTCATATGCGACGCTGGAAGAAGAAAGGAAACGGAATGAACCATCGTATTATGAGTAACCTGACGCAGAAACTTTTTTTCTACTCCTTTCCACGGCGGATTACCGATAATATGAACACGCCCACGCCTACGCCTATAGTCCTTCTTAAACTGTATAATTGTGTCATACATTCTTTGAGAAAGAAAGTCCCTTTTTTGAACACCTTCCGCATTATTATCTGGCTCAATATCATAAGCCACCACGTTGTTACACAATTTCTTTAAATACGGAATCCACCTTCCATCACCAGCCGATGGTTCAACTATTAAGTCATTTTCTCTGTCAATATTTAAGCCGCTTTTCGCAATAGTATCAATACATTTCTCTATCCGTTCCTCTCTTGTGTAATATTTTTGTCTATCTTCCACCACCTCTCCTTGAACAACGTCCTCTGTCTCTACCACGTTCAGGACTTCTCCCTGAAGAGCCTCCTCCGTATCTACCACGTTTAATACCTCCATAGCATCAGTTACCTCATCTGTGGGGTATTTTTTTATTTTTGAAGGCGTATAATCTTGTTTTTTTGGCTGTGTTTCACCTCTCGTTTCATTACCTTTCGTTTCATCATCGGCACCTCTCGTTTCATTACCTTTCGTTTCATCATCGGCATCATCCTCTTTAGCTTCTACCACACCATCGGTTTTTGGTTGTTGTTTTAGTAGCGGCACTATATTTTTTTTCCACCATGGGCTCTGATCCAGTTCCAACATGGACTTTTGACTATGATGTTCTAAATATTGTTGAATAGATTGAAACCACGCGATACATTCTTGGTTTGCTTCCGTATTTTTACCTATTAACACGTCCTCAAGAGCCTTTTTGTATTTTTTTCTTCTTTCCAACCACAATTCCCACATAACTTTTTTCTCTTCATCACTTGCTTTTTTGTTTCTACGTGGAAAACGTGGTGGTTCTTGCTTCAATATCCATGTAATAAGCCGCATGCTGCTTTCTTTTGTAAAACCTTTACCACGAGCTTTAGGTGCTCTATATGAACGAATCTCATTAGGCGTTGTTTGGTTATCAGTCACGACAGAAGTCATATTAGAATTGGTTTTTGATTGTTGTACAATTGATTGCGACTATTGTTGATATTCTACCTTTGCTGGAGAACGTGTATGTTGGTTAGGTTCATTCATTTTTATTAATAAAAAAATTTATAGAAAATAATAAAAATTATAGTCTTTGGAGAAATGAATGCTATTATCATATTAATACCATTTTAATGGAAATACTATTAATATTATTTTAATAAAAAACAAAAATAAATTTTATAGAATTATTTTTATTTTTCTACACGCAAATTTAATTTGATTGTCGCACAAATTTAAGCGAATTTGTTTGTCGCACAAATTTAAGCGGTCTCTTCTTGTAAAAAGTTTAATTTACGCACGGCATCTTCATTCCATTCTCCACCAGCTTGCTCAAACTCTCCATCTTTGCCGTATGTGAAAGTTAATGCTTCATTTGTTTTAGAGAAATAATCTTTTAACAAATGACTACTGCCAGGTGTAACGCGACGTGGAAATTTCTTACCGGTGCGGCACTTTTTCTCTGGACTTTCATCCTCGCTACTAGCACCATCGCGGTTGCGTTTTCCCAAACTATTTCTGCTTGGGGTCCTTGCTTGACGGCTGCTGCTATTCATAACATCCCTGATGGTGGGGAACCAACCCAATTCATAATCGTCGCCTTCTTTTTCTTTCATTAATTGAAGCAACGTAGCTTTTAGCTCTTCAACCGGCATACCCTTTTTACGAAGTATCCAGGACACTTTTGTTTCAATTAAATTTTTCATCTTGGCAATTTCCTTCACTTTAACTGTGTGAGCAGCACGAGCTTTGCCTTCTCTCTTCCCAGAGCTGTTAGCGATTTTTTCAACCAATTCATCAGCATCTTCTTCCAAAAGAAGGTAATCTTCATACTTAGAAGCAAGCTCTGCTTCTTCTTTGATATCGTTGTAATTAGCAAGAACAGGGCGGAATTGTTTTAACGCGTGCGTCGTGTTTGATACCTTGATAATATTGTCAATCATATCTTTGGTGTGTAACATTACACGCATACGGTCAGCATTATCGCATTCTGTTTGGACCAAATGTTCGCCTTCCAAGCCACTTGTAGAGCGTTGCTCAAAAAATTTCGGCATATCATCCAACCATTTTTTAAACATTTTTTTGTCCGCTTCAGGACAAACTTGAAGGGCACGAGTTCCGCAGTTACTGATTTCATCAACGCCTCTAACAACACGTTTAGTAGTGCCAGTCATAGTTGTGCCGTCGTCAATTGTCACATCAACCATTTCATTTGCTTCCAAAGAACGTGGAGAAAATTTGTAGTTCCCCAAAAGATATTTTGGTATTAACCACTCTTTCACTTCTTCTGGTAATGCATCAATAGTGCGGCCTGTTAAGTCGCCGATAACTGGTGGGCTTGGAATGCCTTTAGCAAGTTTGGCTGCTTCGTATTCACGCCTATCATTTGAAGAATCACCAATTTGCTTTTTAATATCCAAATTTAGACATTCGCGTGTGGATGCTTCATATAATATAACGTTATCATACATATTGTTGCTGACGTCAAGATCATCATCATCGATATTTTGCATTTGACTATTTTCATAGTTGCCAAAATTTGCGGAGGCATTCACGTTATATATAAGACGTTCGGTAGTGCTCGTGGTTGAACTCATTTCTTTTTGAATATTAATTGATTGGATATTAATCGGCTTTTGTTTGATTTTTGTATAAATACTTTCCTTGTTTTGACTGTCGTGTCTTTGGCGTATAGGTCTAGCATATGTATGTTCTATGTTTTTTTGATTTTTGTTTTCAAAAACAAAGGTATTTATAATTATTGGCGTAGTGCTATTCCCATAGGAAAAGAGGTTACACGTAGGGAAGATTCATTTTTTATTTTTATTAGCAAGCATAAAACACAGTAGATTTTCCCACCATTTTGGACCAACAGCAGAATTAGTAGAGTTTATAGAGTATTAAAATTGATGCCTATGACGAAATTGTTGGCTGTCAGGCGATTGGCTGCTATATGCCTGTAAAAGAAAATTTGATGCGCGTGTTTTTTTTTGGAGAAAAAATATTAATAATGGATGATGAAAATGATGATGAAAAAAAATAATGGAAAAATGGAAAATAATAATTATTATGAAAAATAGATGAATAATATAAATAATATTTTATCAACAAATCCCTTCCACAGAGTATAAGTTTTACAACCACTTTTTTGAACAAACGTGTATATATCAATAAAATTGTAATAAATATTTATTTTATTTCTCATCAATATATTTACGATGGCAAGCTTGGTGGTTGTACAAAAACGAAGAGGGCGTCCAAAAGGAACGCGTGGAAAATGCTCTATTTGTGGAAGCATAGACCATAATAAACGCACGTGCTCCATGAGGAAGAAAGCCAAACCAAAAAAAAAAGAAGAAAGCGAAGATAGCAAAATACCTGCTCCTGTTACTCCACCTCGCGATAATACGCCTCATTACGACGAACAATATAGTATCGCTCCTACGCCATCTAGAAGTCCCACATATAGAAGGATGTCTGGTCGTCTTCAAGAACAAAGAATAAATGCATCGCCAAGTAGATCAGATGATGATAAACTGTCCGCATGCTTCAACAAAAAATGTAATATATGGGAGGATAATAAGAAACCGTCTGGTAAGTCTTATGGAGATTGCTCAATTTGCCAATATCCTATGTATAAGAATGATATTTTTGCGTTGGCTTGTGGTCATATATTTCATAAAAAATGTGCTCCTAAAATAAAAGAACATTATGGTGATAAATGCCCAAAATGCCGTCGTCCCGGTGCTTTCACCACGTTATTGCGTCAAGAACCTCCAAAGGATAAAATGCGAGATTTAAAAATTGAAAATAATAGATACTTACAACAAATTGTTTTATTGAAAAGACGACTTAGAGAAAAAGAAAAAGAAAAGGATTATTGGAAAAATGAAGCTCGTCAATTGTGGGATGAATTTGTGACAGACGAGATAAAACAATATCCGTGGTTTAAAAAACGAGCACATAATTATAGTTAGTAAAATATAGTAAATATAATTATGTAAATTACGAGCTTCCGCTTACATAAAGCTTTCGCCCAAGTATCTTCATATGGCGTTCAACGTCACCAAAGCAAATGACTGAGTAAGCCTCTTTTTGTTCTATCGTCCTATCCCGCGTTAGCTGAATCTTGACTGGCTGATTATTCACTACTACGCCATTTCCTTTAACGCTTCCATCGTAATTTAACATAAGTGGCACGCCCAAATATGCTGCGGTAGAATCTAATAATTTTTGAGAATGAGTTTCGAAGGTTGTAGCCGAACCAAAGTCTTGGTTAATGTTCTTGTTGTATTTATTTACTCCAGTATCAAATACCTGACCGTTCCAACTAGTCATACCACAATTTGCTTTTAAATACATAGGCGTTCCGTCCGTTTTTCCCCACACTTGACTGAGCTCACTATAAATCTTGTTGTCGCTGTTCAGCGGTCTAGAAAATACCGGTATGGCGTTAATAAAGACCTGTAGTTCTGTATTACCTTGACTGCTTTGACTGAAATAATTACCACAGATTTGATTACCGGCTTTTTGGTCACCCGGAACACTACTAAACACGGGCTGCTTAGGTGTAGCAATAAGCAATCGGCGAAGCACTTGTCCCGCAAAACCAGATTGAACCGTTAATGTTCTTGTTAATGCTTGACCATTTACCACTTGGCCACTTACATCTGGAATCTGTGTTTCAAAAGCAATAGTATCCTCAAATGTTAGACTGAGACCTTTATCCATTTCTGCCTGTAATTGTTCCATCACACTTGGTTCATTTGGGGTAAGCGGCTCCCAATACAATAAATCCACCACAAGCTCACACTTGCTTTCCAATATGGTATTTCCCTGCGCCCAAGTATTTGGGGCAACTTTGGCTACCGTTCTATTACCAATCAAATCAGGGGCAAATTGGATTTCTAAAGCAAGCTGGCTATCAATAAGTCCAACAGGCAATTGTAAAAATTTTAAAAATGGAAACATTTGATTGAGATACAATCTCCATTCTGGTGTGTCTGCCTCTGTTGTTCCTAAACGAAATGCGCTATTGATTCTTAAATCTCCAGTAGCAGCAGCATAATCCAAACCAACAATTTTCTTGTCTAACGAATATTGACCTGAAACATCGGCTACCATAAAATCCATCATAGCTCCGGTTCTCGTAATATTCACTTGTTTTCTTACAGATGGGTCACCAAACCAACTGTTTAACGTAGTTCTATGATTGGCATAATCAGTTTGAGCAATAATTTCATTTCCGTCAAACAGAGTGGCTGTTGCCACAACAGCGTTAATGCCCGCATATAGCGGTAAATTTTGATTGGCATTAGCACCAGTCATACTCAGGCATATGTAACCATTATTATCCATAATCCCGCTTGTTGGTAGCAACCACCTTGCGGACTGTTGCGAGAATTGAGCAGGGTCTATACGGCGCGTCTCGATTCTTTGACTGCCTAAACCTTCGGCTTTTTTACCGACTCGTAGCAAATTACTTAAACTTGAC
>WLWH01001137.1_pt1 | contig 18626 bp, 32 predicted proteins | sample 6712741 | NCBI WGS metagenome assembly WLWH01 (sample SAMN12718694, study PRJNA515312) | sponge metagenome | isolation source: marine sponge | host: Mycale hentscheli | place: New Zealand: South Island, Marlborough, Capsize Point | collected 2003-05-01
ATTACTTTATGGATTGCTCCTGCTGTTTTTAAAGCAATTTGTATGATGGGAGCTTTCCTTGCTTCTCTGTCAACTTGGCTTTGTTGTGCAACTGGTATGTAGTACACATAGTAGCCTTGTTCAGTAATTAATCTTAAAAAATCCTCTGGATTACCAAAAGTAGCACCATTCCAAGAATTACCAACACCAATATAACCATTAGTTACATACTGGTTAAGCACTCTATTAATAGAATTTACTAATACAGCCATTCCAACTTCTGTTTGTGGCACTTTATTATTAGAAGTAGCTAATACATTAAATGTTGCAACTTCTAAATCTAGTTTTAATGCTAGTTCATTGTATACGTCATCAAAGTATCCATTAGCACCGCTAGTTAGTGTCTTAGTAATTCTGTTATCTACACTTGGAAGTATATCAACACCTGCATCTATAGCTTGTGTTTTAAGAGTTTCTGTCATGTATACATCAGCATTAACACCAGTTAAGCTTTTAGCATTCATTGTTAATGTAGTGCCTGTACCAGACAACAACACGCTAAATGCACGGCTTGCATAAGCTGCTTTTAATAGTCTTGCTTCGTCTAAACCAGATAAGCTAGAGATTAATCTAACTTGCGTTTTGTTAGCATCTTTTATAGTAGTTGCTATTCCTGCATAATTGCTAGAACTTGCTAAATGATGTAAAAATATTTTATCAGTAAATGATACAGCACTTATAGCAGCATCTTCTAAATGTTGTGCAGTCATAAAGCCTACAAACTGTACTAAATTGTTTAATCTAGCAACTGCATCTGTTAATGTTTCACCTGTCGCATCTGCACCTGCTGTGCTTGTGCCAGCGGCAACATTTAATAATCCTGCAATGCTTAAATCTGTACCAGTACCACCTGCTAGTTGTGCTATGGCTATTGTAGAGGTAGCACCTACAGTTTTTGATTCTATAGTGATTGCTGTGCTAGAAGCTGTAACGCTTGCTAGACTGCCTATTTTGCTTTCAATAACACTAGCAACATCTGATAAAGTTACTGCACCTGTAAAGTTTAAATTTGTAAGAGGCACTACAGTGCCATCTATGGTTATTTCTATATCTCCATCACTTACAGCTTTTAATGCTGTTAGATTGGCTGATATATCTGTTCCAACATTGTTACCAGCAGTAGCACTAGTAGCATTTTCCAGTGGAGCTATAACTAATCTGCCCTCACCACTAGTGATATTAGGTGACTGGCTAAATATAGCATTAGCCATAGAATATGTAACACTTGTAGTACCGTAATCTGTACCTACACTTGATAAATCTGTATAGATGCGGTAAGAATCAACATTGCTAGGCTGTTCATGTGCAAACAATATTAAGCTGTTCATGTTGGGAGTGGTCAGCCCTTGTGCTGCACCGCCAACCGTAATTGTGGTATAATTAGTTATTGATATACTCATTTTTCTATAGTTAAAGTTTGACGATTACTAAAGTCATCATAATATTGTACACTATTTATACTACTCCTTGCAGTATAAATAACAACATCTATTACAAATCTATTTAATACATTGCCAGCCTCTACAGCAGATACATTTATCATACTGTTAGGTATCTTAAATATTTTATATCCATGTTTACGCTGGCTATATTCTGCTATCTGGCTGTTTAAAGCAGCTATAACATCAAATTGCTTTTCTCTAGCTTCACTATTGCCACTCAATAAATTAATGCTAATAGTTTCACTATAGTATACGGTTATCTCCTCTGTGCCGTCATTTAATAGCTTCTTATTATTGCCTCTAACAGTAACGGCACCTTGTTGCAATATAACAATTAGCTTATCAATATTGGTTAGTTTGTAGTTTTGATTATCAATATAAACTTGGTCGGCTGGTAATTGCAGGTAATCTTCAATCACTTGACGTAAGTTGCCAATCATCGTAACACCTCTACGCAATGGTATTCATAAAAGCCATTTAACATATAATCATATACTCCGAGTATTTTATAAGTTATACCGTTGTATATTATCTGCTCTCCATCCGATAATGATTGCTGTGTTGTCGTGTGAATTTGCAACCACTTATAACTTCTCATATCTAAAGGCTTTGCTTGTAGCTCTTGAGCTTTTAATGGCTGTATTACTCCGTGAAAAGTGATAGGGCTTTTAATGTCTTGTCTTTCACCATCAATAATAGAAGATGTGATTTTTACAAGAGTAATTGGCTTGCTCCAACCAGAGAAAGTAACTCCTTTAAAAAATGGCATACTCATTTTTCAACACTAAAAGTTACAGCTTGTCGCAATTCTGCCTTATCAATTAATGGCGTATTTTTACCACCCTTAGCAGCAATAGTGGCTGGTGAGTTAGGTTTCCATTGTCCGAATCCTTTAGTATCAAAAGCCTCTTGTATTACACCCAATCCAGCAGCTCCAATAGACTTAGCTACAATATCAGCACCTTTAGGATTGGTTAGGTTGTTTTTAATAGCTATAGCTGCATTGCCTGCTATATCTTTAGCTTTTACTTTTAACGGCATTCTAAAAATTGACCGTTGCGGTATGTTTTCACTAAAAGAACCCATTTCATGTTTAAATGCTATAGCTACATTGCTTTCTTTATCATCTCTAGCATCTTCACTTTGAAAGATACCTAGTAATGCCTGTTTCTGGTTAGATAAAAATTTATCTAGTTGCTGTAAGCCTGATAAATTTATTTTAATGTTAGAAGTTGCTGCCACGTCTACCCGTTATCCCTACCTTGTTAATTAAAGGTCTTATCAGTGTAATATAATCTATGCCGTACTGGGTTTTCGCATAAACAGCATAAGTTGGACTTTCTGTTATCCAGCTAGGTATAGCATAGCTAGCAGATACACTACCAATACTTTTAGATTGTTCTGTAAATGTTGGAGTAGATTCTGCACCGCCCTCATTTAACATGCAAGCTAGTTTATGTGCAGATAGTAGCAAATATGCCTCTTTTAATAAGTCATCATCTGTAAATAATGATTCATTAATTGTTAAGCAAGCAGAAGCATAAGCAGTTGTTATGTCATCGTCAGATACATAATCATTCTTGTTAATATCAAGATTTACTTGCCAGTCTGTATTATTAATATCTGGCTGTTTGTTAGCGTTGTTAGTTAATGCAGTGTAAAACTGATTACTATAATAAACTATATTACCAACCGCATAAGTTGTTGAGCTATCCCAAATTGGTAAATAGACAAAGCCACGACTAAACCTAGCTTTAAAATCACTAGGCGTTAGTGCGGTTAATACTGCATTACTGCAAGTCATTATTTTTTCTTGCTTGTTTTTTTAGCTTTGGTAGTTGCCGCTACCTCTGGCTTTACAATCTCAAACTCTTTGTAAGATTCTACAACAGATTTATATTTATCGTCTATATCAGCAGTTTGTTGTGGCTTAATAAGAACATCACCAATCATGTATTGCCTTTCGCCTTTATTAAATACTTTCATAATATTTTTATAATAAACATAAAAAAGGGAGGACTAAGCCTCCCTAGCATTATACTAAAATTAAGCAGTATGTGTAAAGTACATTAATTCGCTTGGTCTTAGTGCGTAAACACCTGACACTTGAGCCATCGCAACAGCTTTATAATCAAAGTTATTTTCTGTGCCGTAACCAAAAGAAGTGTAAGGTATAGGCATTTCACAAATTAAAGAATCTGCACTATTGTTATACAATACATATCTGTTTTTACTAGCTAAGTCTTGAGCTTTGTTAGCATAGAATAATTGCTTAACTGTAACTTGCGAACCAAAAGCAGCACTAAACATTTGTTGTAAAATGTCTAGTCTAGTTACATTGTTGTTAAAAGAGCCAGTGCTTGTTGCTAACTTAGCGGCTTCAGCAGTAGGTATTATTAACGTGTTGGGAGCAACTGTATTGCTAGTGTTAGTTCTGTATGCTTCAATCATGCCTTTAACAGCAGTTTTAAAGTCATCATCGCCTAAATCACCAATAAAGCCAGTTAATGTAGTAGTGTCTTCTGTAATTGAAGTAGATAAACCCTCACCGCCTTTGGTTAAGTTTAAAAGCCCTCTAGCACTTCTAGCCTCATCAGCTGCATTAATAGCTTTAGTTTCACCTTTCAATAACGCTTCTTGTAAAGATAAATCAAAGGCTTTTTTGCTAGCTAGTTCTTTCTCTCTAATCAAGTCTACGTCAGAGCCGTAACCTAATGCAGCAGCTTGTTTAACATCGTACAAGTTGTAGCCTAAAGATTCAGTGTAAGGGTGTAAATGCATAGTCATTTGTGCATCTTCATAAGTAGCACTTACTTTACTTTCTACCCCACGTCTAGCAAATAAAGAGTTGTTGCCCTTTTCTTGTCTAAACTTTCTAATTACTACATCTAAGTATGCACCAAAGCCATAATTCATAGGTATGAAGTCAGCAGGGTTTACAGTGTAATACTTAGTTTGTATAACTTCTTGTCTAATAGCTGTTAAGTTATCAAATTCAAAGTTGCTGGCATTAGCTACCATGCTGTTATTTGCCATTCCTTGCAGCTTCTTCTCTATAGCTCCAGTAGTAGATACTACGTTAGAAGCACCGCCACTGTTAACAATAGCAGCTAAATTTCTTAATTCCATAATCTATAACCTCTTAAAATTATTGTTTAATTTGTACCAAAATTAGGTCGCCATCTGCACTGGCAGCAGTCAAAGCTATACCACAAACAGCATTTGTAAGTGCGTTTGTAATAACTTTTTGATTAGCAGCAACTTCTAGCTCTGCACCTGCATCTATAGCTGCACCAGCTTCCATAACCATAAATACGTTATCCATTTGTACAACTTGTTGCTCGCCAGCTCCAAAGCCTTTTGTAGGATTGTAAGCTACAAAGCCTATGCCTTTAGTAGTTCCAGAAGCTTCTACTAAATTACCAGCAGCGTTCAAAGCTACGTACTGACCAGCTGCTAAATCACCAGTTACAGTAGAATCTACTTGAAAAGATTGTTTTAAGCCGCTACCGCCAACGACAATACCTTTTTGATTTTCAACGGTAAGTAAGTTTGTTGCCATAATTAATAATTATTTGGGTTAGAGTTAAATATTACATTAGCAGGTTGTACATTAGCTGCACGTCCTTCTAATTCTTGAGAAGTTAAAGAGTTTTTAGCCATATCCTCTTTTTTATCTTCCTCTTTATCTTCGCTATTTTTAGCATAATTTTTTAAAGCATCAGCAATCATATTTTTAATTGCTTTTTCTTGCATAGAGTTAAAAGCAGGTTTGTCTTCCTCTTTCTTCTCCTCTTTTTTATCTTCTTTCTTGTCCTCAGCAGCGTTTTCTGCTACATCGTCTTTTTTATCCTCTTCTTTTTTATCTTCAGCAGAATTTTCTACTACTTCTGGTGTAGCTTCTTTATTTTCTACAACCTCGTCTTTATCTTTTTTTCTTAAAAATCCCATTGCTTCTAATTCCTCATCAGTTAAGTTATTAAGTACCACTTTAGCATCAGTATATCTGGGTTGATTGCTACTGATTGTTATATGGTTAGGTATACCATCTGTAATTACATAATTATATTCTATAGAATTGTGTATGCCTGATTGCTGTATAGCTTCTTTCTCATAAGCACAGCTTGCATATGCTTTACCTTGCATGGCTAATTGTTTAATAGCTTTGTTATTAGTAACTATTTTAGCAGTTGCATAGCCGTTCTCTAAATATACATCTGACACAAAGCACACAGCTAAATCATTAACATTTGTAGTATCTACAATTCGATGTTCACCTAGAATAACTGGCGTACCTTTAAATTTGCTCCCAATTAGTTCTACCGTTTCACTGCTAATAAAATGATTTACATTTTCGTATTGAATAATACCTCTATCTAAAAAGGTGAATTTGTACTCGCTCGCTTGTATGCCATCGTCAAGCAACGCATCACCAACAAGTACTAATTGATTCAAAGCTAAATTATTTTTATCCATAAAATATAGCGTGTACCCTATGTTTGTGCTTGTCAAGTATTTATTAGCAAAAAGCAACCATTAAAACAAATAAAGCTATATTTAAACCAATAAACCCTGCAATTCCGACAATCTCTCCAGTATTTAACAATTTATTGCTAAGTGCCAAAATATCAGCAGGTTGCATCTCTAGTAATGGCAGTTTAGATTTTTTTATTTGCATAAATATGATTTAAATTTCTTCAAAAACTGGTATCGCTACACACCTACAGCCAAAGTCTTTGCCGGGGTTGGCTTGTCTTCCACTTTTCTCGTCTACAATAGGTGGATTGTCAAAATAAAACATCTGTCCGTCTAACTTTTCATGGCTAGAACGCACAGCAATATCTTTAGATGTAGACCACTTATAACGCTGTACGCCTATCTCCTTATATTTCTGCTCTGAATATTCTGATTGTAAAAGCCTTGTTTCTTGGCTAGCTAAAAACTTTGCTTTGCTTTGTGATACCTTAAATCTTTTTTGTATGATTTTTTGTACACTGCTAGAACGTCTACCAGCAAGTACATTATCTTGTATTAATTGCCTTAGCTCTAGCACCTCTTCATTAATGAATTTTTGAATAACTAGCTCAAGGTTAGAGCTGTAATTAATCGCTACAGCTTCCTGCACTTGTTTGGAAATGATAGGGTCTATACCTATTTTTAATTGTTTGTTTACAGAAGTTAGCACGTTATCAAAGACTTTAGAAAATAAAGGGTTGTAGTTTTCTAAGCCGTTTGTGTTAATTGTTGCCAGTCGTTGCAGTGTTAATTCTGCACGTATTTTTTTTATATCTTCACCAGCTAATATACTATCTAGTATAGCATTATTTCCTAACTCATCAAAGATATAACCTTTAAAACGTCTATTGTATTCTGCACCTTGTAATCTGAGAGCAGCCACTATTTTGCTGTTAAATGTTCCAGTGATTAAACCACTTCCTACTTCATACTGCAGTACACCATCAGCAATAGATTTTTTTATTAAATCGTCTATCTGGTTTTCTGATAATTCTGGCAATAGTAGAGGTTTATATAGTATCTCCTCTATACTCTCTAAAATTAGCTTTCTAAGGCTTCCTATATTGCGTATAGATACAGGCTTTAATGGCTTACCTAGCTTCACTAGTCTAGTTGTAAAATATTAGCTTTGCTTAATTCGCTTTTAAATTCTTCATCATCCAACACGCCTTTAGCGTATAAATCAGATAAACGTGTATATGCTGATTGTTTAATTACTTCCTCCTCTTGCTCATTAATTTCTGCAAGTGCTGGAAATGCAATATCAAACCATGTAGGAACAGGTAATCCAGCTTTTTGAAAACAAGCAATCATTATTTGTTTAATTACAGGTTTTAGAGGATTTTGCACAGCACTTCTCAGGTAACTATTATAGTTGTCGTTTTCGTGTTCTTTAGTAGCCCAGCCTGATTGTTGTTCACCGTATAATTTGCTCATTGGCATTCTTAGAGCAGCAGCCATATCTAACCGTATTTCTCTAAGCATTTCTGCAAGCCCTGCAAAGTTTAGCTGTTTCTGGTCAAACTTATCTTTGCCATCTAACATCATCAAGCTAGAGTAATCTTTTATCTGATTAGTTAGCTGTGCTAGTTTAGCCATGTTAGCTGTACCATCGCTTGTGATTAGTTGCTCTCTGTAGCCCTCAATATTTAATACAGATATTTTAGCTTCATCTAATATTTCATAGATTACATTTCTAGCTTTAATGTGTCTGTTAAGCACTTCTAGTATTTGCTCTACAATACTTGCACCCCATCCTCGCAAGTAGAGCCAGCTAGTTCTATCAAGCGTATTTTTATTTTTAAAAGGCGTTAGTCTTTCAAAACTACACTCTCTACTCACATCATTCAATACATGTAACCAAAAAGTTTTAAAAGTTGAATTATACTCCAGCGTTAAATCTTTAGTAATTGCATCACCTAATCCTATTTGCTTAGTATTAATTCTCCAACGGTCAACAACTAAACAGCTTAGATTGCTTTCAGGCGTAATTACAGGAGTTTTAGTCAAGTCTTGATTGCCATCTAGCAATATCAAACCAGCACCGCCATATAGTCTTGAATATTTTGCAAGTTTACCAATATTATCTAGTCCTATAGATTCATTAAATGTATCCATAGCTTGCTGGATGTCTTTTGCATCTAATTCGTCAGCTATAATCTCAAAGCCTTTAGATAATGCATCATCAACAGGTAAATCTATTGCAGTTTGTACAATGTTAAAACTGTTGTAGTAGTTTTCTAGGTTTGGATATTCTAAAGTAATCTGTGGAGGATGTGCCTCAATATTAGCATTAGTAGTCTGAAAGTTTTTGCTTGTTGCAATCTGCGTTTGTAAATCAGTTAATCTATTCTGTACTAGATTTTTAGTATCAGCTTTTTTAATAGCATCCTTTTTAGTTATAATCTTCTTTTCTGTAGTCATTTGTTATACGTACATAGACAATGGTATAGTTGTTTGCTGTCTGCCCTCGGCAATATTTACAGCATCTATTAGTGTGTCTACTATATCATCGTGAGTATGGCTGTCATCTTTTTTAAATGCAACAGATTCACTAATAATATCATCACACATGCTAGTTTTAAATTTTGGTAAGCATACATTACCAGAAGCTATGTAGTCCAATACACCCTCTAAACGCTCAACTTTATCTTTAGCCCTTGGCACAGCTATCACAGGTATTCTTGTGTTTCTCTTTAATGTTTGTATTAACCCAGTACCGCTGGCTTTGTCTTCAATATAAAAGCCACTTAATATGCAGCTATCAAAAAAGTTAGCCCATTTATCATAGACTTGTTGTGCTTGCTTAATTAAGTCTGGGGCTTCCCATTTACCACGCACCATATCTAGCCAGAGCAAGCCTATATCTGTTACACCCCATACGCTAAATACGCTGTAATCGTTATGTTGTTTAACTTTCATAGCTGTATCAGCTGTTACAAATAGCCTTTTAATTTTGGCTGGGTATTCAGTGTAATAACTATAATAATCTTTCTTAATAACATTACCACCTGCAATAATAGGCTCTTGTTGGTATTGTGCATAGAAGTAATCAGGACGTACTTTTTTTATATTTAAAAGTTTTTCAGCAGTTATAGTTTGCGACCATGCAGAAGTTTTATCATTCAGTAAACCTTGGCATTTAATAAATGTATAATCTGTATTGTCTTTTAATTCGCCTACTAAATCCTCTACATGTAATCTTTGCATAATTATAATAACTGGAGTTTTAGGGCTATTCAGGCGGTTATCTATTGTTTCATAAAAATAATCTATACATTTCGCCCTAGCAACGCTAGATTTTGCATCTGCTGGCTTGATTGGGTCATCAATTAATAATGCTCCAGAAAAAAAAGGAGTTTTTGCACCTGCACCAAAGCCAGTAACAGCACCACCTTGTGATACAGCGTAAGTTTTCCCCCCATCTGCAATTTTCCATATACGCTTAGAGTCTTCAGATTTAGAGAAAGACAAGTTAAAAATACTACTAATAAAATCTGATTCTATTATTGTTTTTATATCATCAGAAAAACTTAATACTAATGTATCTGAATAACTTGTATACAAGAAGTTGCAATCTTTATTGATACAGTAAGACCAAGCTAACCAATACTTTACAATCGTGCTTTTACCAAACCGTGGGGGCATGTTAATAATTAAGTTTGTTGTACTTAATTTGCCACGTACAATTAATTCTAAAGCATTAATGATTTCTAGGTGAAAGTTTTGCAAGTCGAACTCTTTTTTTTCAGTAGCATAAAAAACCACTTGTAAAAACTTTTTAAATGATTGTTGCAACACAAGCTTAGTAGATTCTTTAAGCCTACTAGATTGCAACTTAGCTAAAACATCGTCATTTATTTTCATTTTTTAATATTTATAAAAAATGCTTTTTATCCACCCTGCAGTCAAACAACATAAAACTATTGCTATAATTCGCTTTCTGTATTATCTGTTTTTGCAATCTCTCCCAATAAAGCCTCAACTTCTTCTATGCTATTTGTTGTAGGTGTGCTTGCTACATCTATAGATTGCTGTATCTCCTGCTTAGGTTTGCCATACGCTCTATCTTTTACAGCATTGTATGCTTGTGTGTCTTTTGATTCTATAGCCTTGTTTACCTGCATAAAATCCATAGCTGCTTCTAAACTTATGTCTTTAGCATCTACACCATAAGCCTTTGCTATTTTACTAGCAACTTTCTCATTTAGCTTTAATTCTAATATGTCTTGTAATATAAGTTTGCGTTGTTTTTTTTTGCGTTTAGCTTCTACGCTTGCAAGTCCAGCTTTTTTTGCCAATTTCCTTTGTTCAGCCTTGGTTAAATGCGTAACTGGTATTAAATTTTCATGCCCTTTATTTATCATTCGCACCCCAACCTGATTGCGGTTTACTATATAACGTACTCATTGGTATTCTTCGTTCAGCAATCGTTTTTTCAATAATCTCAAAAACATCTCCATTTTCTTTAACTATAACTTGCTCACCATTGATTATTTCTACAGTCTCCACCTCTGGCGTGCAATCTATATCTACATCGCATTGAAAAATTATATTATCTGTCATTATTAAATCTCCCAGTTTATTACTTCTCCATTTCTTTTAACAATATATTCTTTGTTGTTAGATTGCATCATCTTTACCCATCTAGTAACGATTACATCGCAATATTTCTCTTCTAGTTCTATACCATAGCAACGTCTGTTTGTTTGTTCTGCTGCTATTAGTGTGCTACCAGAGCCTAGAAAAGCATCTACTACTAAAGAGTTTTTGTTAGAAGATATAAATAGCTCATTCGTTATTAACTCAATAGGTTTCATAGTAGGGTGTAATCCATTTTCTCTGCCGTATTCTAACGCTCTAGAGTAATTAACACCTTGCAATCCATGATTCCAAACAGCATTCTTTCTAAACAATAAAAGATATTCTATATCTGGTCTATGGCTATCTCTTATTGGAATTGCGTTAGGTTTTTTCCAGATTAAAACATTAAAAGAATATTTATTTTCTACAGCCCAATTTAAATAGGTAGGCAATAACTCTTTATTACAAAAAATGTAAGCGTTGATTTTTTGCTTCTCAAAAATTAAAGGGATATTGTTAAGAAAATCTAGTGGCTCAAAATTAGATATAAACTCAATATCATTGCCCTGCTTTTGTAAAGATTTGCCGATACTACTGTTACAACCTCCCTTTACCTCTAGTTGATAAGGAGGGTCAGTAAATACAAGGTCTGCTTTTTCTCCCTGCATTAGCTTGTCTATATCATCTATTAGCAATGAATCACCGCATAACACTCTATGCCCGTTTAGCTCGTATAAATCGCCTTTTATTGTTATAGGTATTGTAGGTGGTTCTGGTGCTTCGTCTAGGGCTTCTGCTGTCTCAAGCTCTGTTACCTCTGGGTCTTCCAGCTCTATCTTTATATCTAAGTCTCCAAAATCTATATGCAAATCATCGTTACTAATATCTAAATCTATTTTTAAAAGCTCTAAGCCTTGTTCTGTCGCTTTGTTCTGCTTTGTATTAAATACTTCTAACAGTATTATCCCTGCCTGTTTCCTGTCTTTAGCTTCTATAAAGTTTGCAGTTAGCAGTTGTGGTATGTCCTGCCCTTGTTCCTGTAGCTCCGTGAGTGCTTTTATTCTATGTACGCCGTCTATTGACCATATAACGCCCGCCTCGTCTTGCCAAACACAAAAAGGAGACACAAAGCCATTAGCAAGTAGTGATTTTTTTAAGACTTCTTGTTGCTCTGGCAATTTAAAATTATCTGGCTGCAATGTTTTTATTTGCTTCCAGTCTATTTTCTCGCTTTTTAAAACTTTATCTTGCATCTAATTTTGCATAATCATTGTTTAATGCACTTAATGCGTCAAATGCGTTTTTATGAGTGTAGCAAAGATTAATAATGCTATTATCGATTAATTTACAAATAAGCATGTAAAAGTAGCGTTTTTCGCTGTCATCAGTAAAAAGAGAACGCCCTGCATCAGTTTTATCGATGATGTCTATATCAACAATCATATCTTTGTTTATTGTAGATTGCTGTATATCGTTTAATTGAATCATCTCTTTTTTATATTATTGTTATGTGTTTACAGCTATTAATAATTTTTGGTAGTCAAAATGTAAGGCATCTTTGCCTTTATAATAAAAAGTTTGTTTACTGCCTGTGCTAAAAATACAACTTAATCCGAACAATCCACCAGACTTGTCCTGCTTTTGTATATTAATTATAAATGATGAATCAATACTATGCTGTTCTACATCGTTTAGTTGAATCATTTTTATCTCCATTTTTTTATGTTGTTATGCTATAATTATAATATCTATTACTTTAATTGTCAATATTAAAGTAATAGATAAAAGGTTATTTATTGGATTATATCAATCTTTTTTAGATGAATTTTTTCTGCAAATTGTTCAATTTTATATGTGTATACTTGTAGTTCGCCAGTCCAAATATTTTTTACAACAGTAGATGTTACATCAACATATGTTCCGCCTTTAGCAGCTCTGTAAACATCTGTAATTATTGAATCATGTGTGTGAGATTTTACTGTATGACCTTTTTTGATTTTTGTGTAAATGTTAGTTTCTTCACGAATGTAATAATCGGATGATTCTTTTAACAAATCAATGTCAACAAAAAATATTTCAAATGTTGATTTTGTAAATAAATAAAATTTATCTGTTTCAGCATCAGCACGAGTCATTAAATATTCTTTTGCTTCTGCTATAGTTTCATTTGATTCGTAGGCTATGTTAACTTTAAATGATGCTATTTGACCGTCAGCGTTTTCTATAATTTTATCTTGTAAAATTTGAATCGCCTTATCTAAATCATTATTTAATAATTTTTTTTCTATCTTAAAATAATAAGCCATTTTTTATCTCCATTTGTTATTAAAGTTTATATTATAAGTACTTTGCCGAAAATCGTTTTCCGAAATTAGCAGGAATGCGTGAACCGTAACAAACATTTGTAATTACATCACATATAACATCATCTAATTTATTTTCAACAAACCAATCTTTAGAAAGCATTGATTTTGGCAGCCACGCAGATTTTTTAAAATCTTTGTAGATAAAACCACTTTTTTTAGTTCCTAATTTGTAAGTCACTAAAACATTTACCATAATTGCTTTTTCAGTCTCTTTAACAATATTAAAATCCATAATTATCTCCATTTATTAGTAAGTATCTCCCTTTTGATGCTTATAATATATATAACTGGGCTTGGGTTGTCAATGCTTTATTTGATTAAATCTAATATTAATTTTGAAACTTTTATTTGCACGTCTAAAGCAGGATGCACAAGCACATTACCTTTAGCATCACGCACAACGCACCCCTCTTTCTCAATTTTTTTGACTGCTTCATCAAAAATCTTCAAATTAGCTTCTAGAATTTTTTCTTGATTTGCATTTAACTTTTTTTCAGGATCTATATTTAAATTTAAAAAATCATCGTTTAATTTCATGAGTTGTTTCTGCTTCGTTTAAATTTATATAATCCACTTTGCCGACAGCGACCTCGTTTAATTCGCACACTGTTTTTAATCCGAGCAATTTTAAATCTTTACAGCGTGATTCATTAATTTGTACCTCTTGAAATATAACATCTGTTAATTCTATAAAAAAATCTGCAAACTCTTTATTTTCGCTAATTTCTAAGTTCTCTAAGCGTGGGTTTTCATTAAAATTCATAGAAGTACGCACAACAATATTATATTTTTCATTATGAATTACCATAAATTTGCTGTGAGTGTTAATTTGTCTAATGCTGTCAGTGCCAAATTGTTGTATTAAAAATTTAAAATATTCAGGTTGTCTAGTTTTGAACGACCTATCCACAATCATTCTAAAACTTTCAACATCTAGCCGCTTCATTATTTCCTCAGCTCGCTCTAAATGTGCTTGTGCTGCTGTCCAGCTTGAAAGTATGATATTTGCTTTCCCAGTTTGTGCTAAAATTGCCTCCAACGCATCTATTAAACTAAATTGTCCGTAAGTGAGGCAAAATAAGTCTGTGCCTTGCTTTATCTCTCCGATTGCTTTTCTAGCACTTTCATACTTTGCTAACCTTATTTTTTTAAATTTGTTATCTTTACTAAAAGTTTTCATTTTTTTATCTCCATTATTATTAGAAAATTTACAATTTAGATTCGCCATCGCCAAAGATAGCAACAAGCATTTTACCCATGTCTAATTTGTTAAAATAATATATATTGTAATATCCAACTATAGAAGATGTGCTAGCAATTTTCTCTATTTTAGATGCAAATGAACTCATCGTTGACGTATCTAAATTTTCACGCAACATGTCTCTTACATTTGATTTTTCTTCGTCATAAAAAGACCATTTTGACTGCCAATCGCTGTCGTCTAATTGTTTATTTGAAATAAGTGCTTCAATTATAGCATTCAATCTTGCTGTACAATCATAGTCATAACCATAATCACGCTCACGTATTTTATAAGTAAACTCACTGCTGCCAGTGTTAAGTATAGCTTTTAATGTATCGCTTTTTATTTTTGAATATGAATCCATTTTTATCTCCATTTATTAGTAAGTATTTCCGTCTTGATACCTATAATATATAGAACTGGGCTTAGATTGTCAATAGTTTTATAGAGTTATTTTAAAGTTTTTAATTTTAGCAGCTGCTGATATTGCTTGCTGTATTTGTTCCTGCGTTGTCTGTTTTTAGGCTTGGAGTAATATTCTTTAGGATACGCTTTTAATCTTTGTTGCTTAAACGCTATTAATTCTGCATCTACAGCTTTAATTAAAGCGTTGACAGCTTCATGTTCTCCAGAACTTTCCATTTTAAAAGTGTACGCCAAAACTAAAGACATTAGCTGTGTAGCTATAGACTGCATTATCTGCATCAAATTTAAGTAATTTATACTTTATAAAGATTGTATCTGTTACCTCGTACATAAATTTTAAAGTGTAAATATTAGAGTTATCAGTATATATGTATGCTGCTTTGATACCTATATTCTCTAACTTATAATTGCAGGCAGGACGTATTAATATGCTACCCCCTGTAATATCCTTTCTATAGCCTGTAGACACGCTACAAGCATCTATTAGTTGATATCCTACAGATATAGTCTGCTCTGTCTTGTTTACACTCTTAGAATGCTCTGCAAGCCTTGCATAACCTAGCCAGTCATTATACTTGTAATTGGCTTCTAGTGCTTCATAGAAGTATTTAGACGATTGTATATACTCATATTCAATTATACTATACTTTACAGCAATATTATACGATTGTACGCCCTCAAACTCTTTGTAATTGCCAGAAATGCTCAATGCTTTTGAATGAGATGCAGTTACTAAAAGAACTGCTAATATTAAATATTTGAACATCATTTTATTAATTGAAATAATTTACTTACTAAATTGACAAGTGCATACATTCCTACGCATGATATTAAATATTTTATGTAAAAATAAATGGGTGCTTTATCGACCAGCAGCCACAAAACATTTGTTGCTAAAATAAAACAACTAATTGCGTGTATATCTAAACCGTATTTTTGCAAGAATTTCATATTTAAAAAGGTTTTAAATTGAGTCGTCTTATAATTTCCTGAATAACTAACATATTGTTAGTTGAGTTTTCTTTATCAATTAAAGATATGCCATCCATTACACCATGTAGCTGCTCCTTTAAAGCAGCTATAAATTTATCAGCGTTGACCGCTGTTTGTATATTTATCTGTAACTCGTTATCAACCATAATTACCTCTAATTACAAGTCATTATATGTTAGTTTGCCAGAGCTAATATCTGCCAATTCTGCTGAGCTAAAAGAAAATAGAAAATCATAAAAATCACCTTCACACAGCGTAATATTTCTATAACTTATTCTGTGAACATAGTCTTCACAAAGTTTTACCAAAGCTGATAATTTATAATTTTTCTTAGCTTTAAGATTAGTATATTGTTTAACTGCTTCCAAAATTGCTGTATTCATTTTATCTCCATTTATTATTAAAAAGGGCTATTCCCCTCTTGATATGTATAATATATATAAATGAAGAATAATTGTCAACACTTTTATAGTGTTATTTTATGATTTTTTTTTGGACGTCCTTTGTTTGGAATTACTAATTTATTAAATACTTCCAACATGATTGGATAATTATCACGCTTAAATTTTTTGTTTATATGTGATTTAAATTGTCCAACGCAATTACTAAAGTCTTGACTTTGAAAGCCAAAGCGATGCATTACACGCTCTCTAGCTTCACGATTTGTCAGCTCGTGTAAGTCATTACACAAATAATATAATGCGATTGCATAATCACGCTGTAAATTATTTGCTATTTTATTCAAATCTACGCCGCCCAGACTACGTGCGTGCTGTTTAAACTCATCTATACCTACATGCTGCAAGTGTGCAAAAAACATATGCTCTGCTATTTCTTTGCTAGAAATAACTTTAGCAAATATGCTAGTTTTATTTTGGTATTCTTTATCTTGCAGATAATAGAATGCACCGTCGAGCAGTGCATTCTTGATATTTCTCTCTGTATTTTCTTTGCCAGTCATTTTTAAGTAATCCTAATACTCGTCTTTTCAACTTCCTGCACACCTTCAAGCTCTACACCTAAATTTTGTATTGCTTTTTTAGTCGCTGTTTTATCAATTACAGCAGGCTTGTAAATCAGCTCCGGTATGTCTTGTTCTGCCAGCTTGTCATAGTCTATCTCTAAAGATTTACGCTTGCTAATGCTTATTTTATGAAGACCTGTGTCTATTTTTTGCTTATTAACTGCAATTAATGCTTGTTGTATATTACCACGTAACCAATCTATGCTGGTTTCATTGCTTTTTTTACGTTTTTGCAACCTTGCAATTTCAGCACTTATATAATCATTGTTTGCTTTTTTTTCTGCGATTACTTGACAATATGCTTCTAGTTTTTGCTCTAATCCTAAGCCCTTTAAACTATCTAAAATTGCTTGCTTTTGAACCTCTCTGTCTAAAATTTTCTGCCTTTGCAAATCTTTGTCATCATCTGGCATCTCTTCAAATCCTAAGTTCTCAAGTCTTAAATTAAGCTCTTGTGCTGCCGTTGTTATATCGTGTAATGTTTGTTTATCGCTCATATTATTATCTCCATTTGTTGTTTAAAACATTATTATAATGCAATTATAATTTATTTACAATACTTTTGATATCTACTTCTTCTTTTTGTTTTGTTTCACATCAAAATAACAAACCAATATTGTTATTATAGTAACTGCTGCTAAAAGCATAAAAGCTATAGGTGGTGAAATAATAAAGTCTTTCATTAACAAAAAATTAAACATGATGCTATTTAAAAAGGTATATCATCATCAAAATCTGGCGTTTGCTGTGTGCTATTGTTTCCAGCATTGCCGCCCTCACCTTTGCTATCTAGCATCTGCATATCAGTAGCTACTATTTCAGTTGCATAGCGTTTCTCTCCGTCTTTATCCCACGTCCTAGTACGTAAAGAACCCTCTATATAAACCTTAGAGCCTTTTTTTAGGTACTGCCCTGCAATCTCTGCTAGTTTGTTAAAAAATACTACTCTATGCCATTCTGTCTTGCTGGCTTGCTCCCCTGTATTCTTATCTTTCCAAGATTCCGAAGTGGCTACGCTTATACTAGTTACTGCACCACCTGACGGCATGTGCTGGATTTTAGGGTCTTGTCCTAAATTGCCTAATATAATTACTTTATTTATTCCTTTTTTCATATCAATTCTCCTTTTTTTAATTTCTCGCTTCTAGCCTTACAAATATCTATAATTTCTTGGCTATGATTGGGATATCTACTTTTAGTTTGTTGTGCGTAAACTTTTAATGCTTCAACTGTCTTAATTAAATTAACTTTTTTTAGTATAGCTTGTGCATTGTATGGCTCTTGCTGTAAATCGTTTACAGCATCGTTGTCTATACCATCGTCTATTGCAAACAAGCCCTGACAAGCATATTTTCTAGCGTAACTGCTTGTTAAGCCTGTTAGCTGTGCCTCATCGCAGCCTTTTTTATTGCTAGCGTGTTGTGCGTATCCACTGGCAGATATACTAGAATTATCTGTATGTGTAATTGTTGCTGTGGCTTTGACAAATAAACGCCCTGCAACCTCTTGCAATTCATCTGTAATTGTTAGTACTAGCCCAGCATCACAACATAACGGCTTAACAATATTAAGTATGTCTTCTAAATTTCTGTAATTATATTTACCAAAAGCATTTTTATTATTTTTAGCTACTTTTGCTTTTTTTTGTATGTTAGCCAACAACTCGCAAATTGTTGGCTTTGTGTTTTGCTTATTCTCCATGGCAAGCCGCACAATATGTAAAACCACCACCGCTACATTGACAATCTGCTTTTGCTTCTAATTCTTGCTCTTTTTTGTCTTGCTCTTCATGAATTTGCTTAATAAATGCTCTATTGCTATCCAACATCATTTGCTTGTAAAGCCCTGCATAATCTATCATTATTTGTCTCCATTTGTTGTTATTGAAAGTTTTATTATAATATAATTATTTTTAATTTACAATATTTTTATATATTATTTCCTTGTAAAATTGCTAACTTTTCTGCAAGTTGCTTGGCGTGATAATTTGCTCG
>WLWH01001138.1_pt1 | contig 18616 bp, 20 predicted proteins | sample 6712741 | NCBI WGS metagenome assembly WLWH01 (sample SAMN12718694, study PRJNA515312) | sponge metagenome | isolation source: marine sponge | host: Mycale hentscheli | place: New Zealand: South Island, Marlborough, Capsize Point | collected 2003-05-01
TAGTATCTGTGCCTGTTGTTCCATAATCTCTTACCGGACGTAATGTTATTTTACCATCTGTCTTAGCGGCAATAACAGTATTACCTTCTTTGTTTGCTAAGAATGTTCTTGGTATACTACCTTTAGCATCTGTTGTGCCGTCTCTGTAACTGGTTCTATAACTACTTTGAACATACATATCCAATGCAGTGGTATTTGAAGTTTGAGTTTGGTCACTTGCCATTCTCACTTTTATACCAGCTGGTGGATGTATTAAGTCTGAACCAGAGTTTAAGCCTACTTCTGTTCCTACATTATCTAATGCAGTTGTATTTGTAGGTGCATTCCAAACCAATTGTCCTACAACTGTGTTTGCTAACACTCTACCATTTGCACCATTTTTACTGCTGTTTAATGTTTTAAAGTTAAATGCTGGAGCACTTAGGTATTGGTTATCAATGGTTACATTAGTTGAACCAAAATCAGCGGCCCAACTAGGTGTTGTAGCCATACCCAATATACTGTTTGCAGTATAGTTGTTGATTAAGAATTTTGTTTGTGGCGTGTTGTTAGCCGCATACTCAGTTTCGCCGTTGTGTTCTAGTGTTAAACCTATAATTCCTGCACCAGCTGGTGATGAGCCTGTGTTTACACTACTAAATGGATCTGGTTCTGCTGTTTCACCAATTAATAAACCTCTTGGCACTCTTACATAGTCATTTGTGCCAACTTCTAAGTCTGCAACGTGTCCTAGTTTAACATTTGCTAAACTAAAACTATCACTCACTGATGTTTTATCTATAGTTACATTACTAAGTGTATCTGGTAAAACATAATTTGTTGTGTATGGTTGTAAGCCTTCAAAGTTATAACTGCCCACAGTATAATTAATCAAGAAGTCTATGTTTTGTGTGCTACTTGCAACACCTGGGAACATAATAAAACCTGTTGTGCCACTTGCTGTAGCATTCTTGTTCATTGTGAGTGTGTTACCACTTATGCTTGATACATGTGTATCTCTGTCAAAGTTTGTTAAGAAATTACCTGTTGAGTTAAACAGTTTCCAACCTTCGCCATTTTGAACACCACCAAAAACACTTGCATTTGCAAAGCATTCTTCGATAGTTTTTCCGGAAGCATTAGTTAAATCAGTATAAGTTATTGAACCACTTTGTCCTGCTATTTGATATCCTGCAGGATATCCAATAAATTGTAGTGGCAATGTGGTCACTGTAGGTGAACCTGCTGTTGCTGTTCCTAAAATAAGCATGCCTTTAACACCGCCAGTATAACTTGCAATGTTGGCTGTGTGAGCATCAGCACTTGTTATTCTATAACCATCTGTATCAATGTCTAATATTGTAGTTTCAACATTATTAACTTTTTTCTCTACGTGAATAAGTTTATCTTCGCCTGCTTGTAAGTCTAAATTTCCACTAGCTCTATATAATTCTGATTGTATACCACCGTTTGTGCCATCACCAACAGTCAAAAACTTGTCTGCAGGCACATATTTTAATCCAGCACTACTTGTGATAGGTATGGCATTTCCTGCCGCTGTGCCATCACTAGTCATTAATGGATAGAATATATTAGCATTAGCATCATCATTAGTTTTTGCAATAGATTCTGCTACTACATTACTTAATAATGCACCATTACCATGGAAAGATGAGGTTGCTATAACATTTGCCGCTGATATATTTGCATTTGATGTTACATTAGCAATATTGCTTAAAGTGTGGTCAGCACCATTAAAAATTATGTCTGTGCTTGAATATATTTTACCACTAGTGCTAAGAGTAACATTACCTGTAGATAAATCACCACCTGTCTCTAAAACTCCTGCTGTTGATAAATTACCTGGATTGTATGTTAAAGCAGTAAATGTTTTTAAACTAGCATTAGAATTTGCTCCACCAAATGATTCTGCTAAACTAAACACATATCCTTGACTTGGATCTGCATTAGCATTTTCATTTATTATTTTAGACTGTAATGAAGTTGTGGCTGTTGTGGCTGTTGTGGCTGTTCCTGTTACATCGCCTGTAAGGTCACCTATAAATGTTCCTAAAACATTGCCTGCACTTACGTTTGCAGTTGTTGTTAAGTTGCCAGTCATGTTTATGATAGCACCCGTGTAATCGGCTATATCTGCATCTGCTCTAGCACTTGTATAGTATAAATTTGTGCCTTCTGCTAGGTCACTAGTTGTTTTTGTTCCTAATCTTGTATCAAAACGTGCATTAGTATAGTATAAATTCGTGCCTTCTGCTAGGTCACTTGTTGACTTTTGACTTAAATCTAAATTAGCACCTGTTTGTGCATTTACTCTAGCATCTGCTCTAGAATTTGTATAATATAAGTTAGTGCCTTCTGCTAAGTCACTAGTGCTACTTGGTATTAAATACTCTGTGCTACCATCATTGCTAAACTTCCATGCATCACTGCTTTCATCCCACTTGATATAAGTGTTTGATTCATCACCTCTGTCAATAAAGATTTGACTGTTAGCACTTGGTGTTCCTGTAGCACCGTATTGCATAGTGATATTTCTATCTTCTACAAATAGGTCTACTACTGTTTCTGAATTTATGTTTCCGGTTACATCTAAATTGCCACCAATTGTAGCATTTCCGTTTACTACTAAGCCTAATGCTCCTGTGCCTTTAAGTGTTACACCTTCTATGTTTGCGTTTGATGTAATATTGCCTGTTGCTAATATTGTTGTATTTGCAGTAATACCATCTTGTCTACCAATTTTTAATTTGTATCCTTCTAGATTACTTAAAGTATACCAAATATTTCCTTGTTCAATCGTGCTAGTTGGGTCTAATATTTGAGCAAAGGTTTTTGTTCCATAAACCATGTCAGTGTTATTACCCCTACCATTAGTATCACCTGCCCATATACCTACTGCTTCTGTGCCTTGTGCGTTAGCAAAAGCAGTTCCTTGTATGTCTTTGCCACCTATTCTAAAACTATTTGCCGCAACATAAGTGTTACCTGTTCCTGTGCCAGTGGTTGTTGTGATAGAACCGCCACCGCCTATATTGCCGTTACCAACTGCTTGTAAAGCCAAACCGGCTATTAATCCACCTGATGTAACACTTAATGACCCTTGAACACTTCCACTAGTTGATATAGTACTGTTACTTGTTATACCGTTTGCGGCATGTAAATGTCCTTGTGGTATTTCAATGTTACCATCATCAAGAGTTAAATTTTTGTCATTGCCTTGAATAGTTACACTACTACCAATAAGTAACGGGTAAGTGCCAACTTCTTGTTTAATAACTTTGGTGTTACTAATCATTACAATATTGCCACCAACAGTTAAATCTGAAAGTGTAGTTAATTGACCGCGGTAAGCATCTATGGCACTATTTGCTCTAGTTGTTGTAAAGTATAAATTACTTGAACCTTCTGTGAGTGCATCAGTGTTTACTGTTGCACCACTAGTAGTAAAATATTTGTTATTACTGCCTTCACTTAAATTATCAGTGTCTTTTGAACTGAGATCTAGGTTAGTGCCTGTTTGTAAGTTTACTCTTGCATCTGCTCTTGCATTTGTATAATATAAATTTGTTGAACCTTCTGTAAGGTCGTCTGTGGTCTTGCCTGTGAATAAAGCATTTGAATCAATGCCAATTACACCACTACTTAATGTTATAGGACTTGTTGCACTAAAATGGCTTCTTACTTCTGAAGCACTTGGGCCAGTGTATGTGAATACACCAGTTGTATTTGAATACGTTAAACTACCGTCACCACCTGCATCTGTTACACTTAATGCGGCTCTAATAATTTCTTGAGATACTGACGCAACATTAGATACTACTACGTTTGAAGTTGAATTGGTAACTGTGACTACATTACTAGTAGTGTTTACACTTATTACTGGACTTGTTTCTGTAACTGTTATATTAGCCATTTATATCTCCTTAACCTGTTGCTGTAACAGTTAAAGTTATATCGGCTCCACCACCACCACCTAAACTGCTGTCTAGAATAGTGATAACATCTCCAACTACATAATTTTGTCCTCGTGTAGTAATGTCAAATTCGCATACACCATTGGCTAAGACTAATGCTTGGAAACTTGCTCCAGTTCCTTCGCTTCGCGGTGCCGCTGTGCCAAGACCTAAAATATCAGTACCGGTAGTTAAACCAGTTACTGCTGGGTAAGTTCCTGCTGTTCTTGATGCATCGGCTGTGCCTGCACCAGTAAACGTACTAATTGCACCTGTGCCTATTGATATAAATGCGTTGCTTAATCTTGGATTTCCAACTGTGACACCTGGTTCGTATCTTTGTATAAGAGCATATCTATGGCTTTCTGTAATATTAGGCGTTATTGCTGAATCAGTCCACGTTACACTTACAACATTAATTGGCACATTTGCTCTTGCATCTGGTTCAATTGGTCCTGTATATAAGTTTGCTGGAATAGTAATATTTACTGTTCCGTCTACATTACTTACTGGAACTACGTTGCTTGAAGCAACTGTTACGTTAGCATAAGTTCCTACAACATTACTTGTTGTAAAGTTTGGTTGCCCATCTGCCGCATTATAACTTAATGAGTCTACAATAATTGTTTGACTTTCTATTGCAAAATTATAATTTGAAATATCTGTTGGAAAATCGTAATTGTATGTTTTTTGGGTTGATGGAAAATTTTCTGCTACAACTACGTTGTTAGCACCACCAATGTATTGTGAAAATGATAGTAATCTACCTGCCATTATGCTCTCCTGTTGGAAATTGTGTAAGGAGAGTGTTCTCTCATTACTTTATATGTTTGTATTTATCGGATTATTCAGAATCTGGCAATGTAAAGCCATGTTCTGCGGCATAATCATCTATATTGTATGGTAAGCCATTAAACACCATCACTCTATTTGTAGGGCCGTTGTAATTACCATCGGCATCCCAGAATTGTAAAATTATACCTTTTAAACTTATATCCATATCTTTCTCCTATATATCTTTATTGTGGTGGGGTAGGCCAATTCATATATTGTCCAAACGTTATGTCTCTTAATGCTTGTCTATATGTTTGCCATTCTAATTTCTTTGCATCACTAAGGGGTGAATCAACACCTTGTGTCCAATCTGTTGCACTTAATTTTATATTTCTTTGTGCTCTATGTTTTGCAACATAATCAGTTGTTGCAGGTGTTCCCATTTTTACTACTGGTGGATCTACGTTTACATCCACGTAATTATTTTCTATACTTAAAACAAAACCTAATTCACTTTCTAGACCATATGTTAAATTTACACTAGCACCTTTTTTGCAGTTTTCTTGTGCTTGCCTTAAAGTAAATTGATGTTTAGAATGTATTTTTCCTGTAACGGAATTGTAAAGTATGTATGATTGAGTTTTCATTTTAGAATAAGTCCCTATAGATATCGCCTTCACGCAGTCTTTCTATTGTAAAGTTAGATTGTCCGCCAGTTCCCGGATACAATGTGCTATTTGCACCAGGCTGTGATGTTATTTGTTTTGGTATATACTTCTTACCAGTTGTAGGAACACTAGCCGCCTGGGCTACTGCCAATCCTCTTGCCTCACTTATTTCTAATACAGCATTTTTGATTAATGACGGCGGTATAGCGGTTCCAAAGTTTGCTTCTAATATTGATGTTGATTGAGTATCTGTTAAAGTGCTTCCTGTGGGTTCATTATTACCTTCATGAACTTCTGTGTAGTCAATAGTATTAATCATTGCCAAATTCAATGAGCCGCCGCCGCCACCTAAACTTCCTAAAGGCTGAAAATCACTTTTTAAACCATATTGTCCTAAATCTGCTCCACCTAATGGTGCCACATGTGGACTACCAATTAAACTTGCTGGTTCTCCTATTGCAGTAGCAATAGCATTGTTTATAGTTATACTTGCACCGCTGGATACATTAACATTTATATTTGTAGTAATACTGCTGTTACCAGTAACTGCTGTTATCACAGTAACTGGAGTAATGCCAGTTCCACTTAAAATACCACCTACAATTAAATTTGGATATCCTTCCTCATTAAATGTCAAAGTGTTTCCTGTAAATGCTCCTGTGGTAGTATAAGTTAAATCACCTGCCATTGGTAAAAGTTGTGCCGCAGGTGCTTCATCAATTTTGAATCCTGCCGCCTGACTGGCTAATGCCGCTCCAGGAACACCACCTTTATTAGGCAATGAAACATCTGGAACTGTTGCTGATGGTAAAGTAGTAAATCTACCTTGGTTTCCAACACCATGCCCAAATATGTTAATATTATATAAAGGATTTTCTAGATTAGGTAAATTCGGCAAAGGTTCGCCAGTATCTTTTTCACTAGGCGGTGATTCTGGTATAGGAACAGCAACAATTGGTATCTCAGCAGGTGACCAACTACCACCTAATGGATTTCTTACTAAAGTTTTGTTTGTAACTGGAATCTTTGTAGCACTATTGGTGCTGGTTTCCATTGCAATTTCTATTTCATCTAGTCCAGGAATATCTGGAATTTGGATTGGAAAAAGTGCTAGTGGTGTTTCAGGCGTAGATGTAATACCGCCTTGTCCGCCTTCACCTGCAATTATCACATTGGGCCAATCAATAGTGCTGTAATCTATTGGTGAGCCAACTACATTACCATTACCTGAATTCACAGTATTTGCTGTTGCACTTGTAGGATCAGTAATTATAATATCTCCAATAATAGGAATACTAATATTGCCTCCCCAAATGCCTGTCCACCATCCTGGTATGCCACTTAATCCTAAAGCACCGTCACTTTGAATGTCATTATGCTCATACACACTATCTGCATATTCTAACAATGTAACTTTAGCACTGATATAACCTGTTTCACCTTCTACTTCACTAACTTTCATAACTCTGAACAGTTTGTCTGTGTATCCATAAGTTGCACTGGTTACTTTTACTATATCACCAACGTCTACAACCATTGCACTATAATCTGCTGTAAATGTTACTAAAGTACTTGTTCTACTTTGACGTAAATCAATGTTTGCTAAGTTATGCACCCTAGGAGCATCATTAACCATGTCATATCTTGATTGTAAAGGGTTGTCTGGCTCGTTTGTGTTTCTATCACCACTAGGTGTGCTTACAATAACTGTTTTTGTTTGGTCTTCTTGTTCTACACTTGGGTATTCTGCTTCAATACTGTTGTATAAATTGTATAATTCTGTTGATGTAATTTCTATACTACTAATAATGTTATCATCTGTAAACACAAAAGCCGCATTTTTTTCTGCGGTTGTAGCCGCTCTGTTAGGAACTACTTTGAACTTACCTTGTTTGTTATCGTAAGTAAAATATGTGCTACTACCTTGACATATTGTGTCTATATTGTCTTTTACTGCTTGATATGTGCTTAACATACCATCTAATTTCCATCTATCGTGATTTGCCGAGGCACCACCTGAGGTTGTGTATGCAACTTGGGCCGTAGAATAGTCGTAGAGGTCGTTAAAACTGTTTAAATCCAATTCAGCATTACTTAGACCCGCTCCGTATCTTGTGTTTCTACAGTAGTCTAAGAGCACGTTACTGGGCTCACTTAAAGTGTTTGTTAGTTCATATGTAATTGTGCCTAAAGATGTTAATCCTTCTTCTGCATCGTAATCTACTTCAAATATAGCATACACCAAGTCTTCATAATTTGTTGATGTGGTTATTGTGGTCATTAGTGATTGTGCCGCTACTTTGCCTGTAGTAGGAAATATTTGGTTAACATTTGATTGTGCATTTCCGGCAAATACTCTACATCTTAATTTGTTTGCTATTTTGTTTGCTGTTGTTCCATTAGGGTCTGTTACACTAATAACATTTGCACCACTAAAATTTAATGTTTGATCCTGTCTTTTAACACTTTGAACAGTATAACTACCTGAGTCTGTTTTTTCACCGATAACCATACAGTATACCATTGTGTTGTTACGGTTTTTAATTTCTGCATCTATAATGATACCACCACTATGCACTTTACCGTAAAACACTGGCACACGTCTATCTGTGCTAGGATTTAATTGAACTTTTACACCTGGATCTTTTGCTTGTTGTATTCCTGCAGGTTTGTTTAAGCCTAATGCTTTAGATGTAGCAACACCCAATCCTGCGGCTATAACACCGGCTACAATAGTACCTGCAAAACTTAAACTTGTTGCAAATATACCTACCGTGGCAAAGGTTCCTGTTAAACCAATTGCGCCTGCTATTGCGGCTCCTATCGCTGTAAAAACTGCCATCTACACACCCTCATATATATAATTTGTTTCTATTGGATTCCATCCTCTTTTTTCTAAATCAAAAGCAGGACTTTGTTCCATATTTGTTAGTGTAAAACCTTCTATAATTGATTTATCTACTAACTTCTCACCTATCTTAACATATTCTTTTAACAATCTATATCCCATAGTGCTATGTCTATGTTCTGGCTCTACCCACCATGCTACTTCTCGCATGGTCTTTACATGTGGTAGCCAAACATCTGATATAACTTGTGCTATCAACATGCCTTGTAATTCTTTATCTTTTTCTGCAACTAATATAATACCAGTTTTAATAAAATTATCTAGTAATCTTCTAATATACATGTCATCGTATTCAGGATTATGTAATGCACTAACTGGGCTACTGTCAGCAAAGTTAATCATCATTGCCATTATTCTATCATAATCTTGTATTGATGCTTGTCTAATCATTATCTCATTATTCCAGGAATTCTAAATCCACCGCCGTAGCCACCGCCTCCGCCATAGCCTCCTCCGCCGCCGCCATATCCGCCGCCGCTTGAGTAACTATAATCTCTACCAAAGTCAAACTGAACATTTTGTAAGTCTGGGACTCTGTTAAATGTTTGGTCACCAACAAAGAACTTTTGTCTGTCTGGCACTTGAGTCCTTTGTCCTGTTACTTTATTTTCTAAAATTGTGTTAATACTTGCACATGTAATTGCAACTGTATTGTTTAATTTACCAGTAATAATATCTTCGTCTTCACTGATACTAAAGTTTGTTATGACACCACTATATCTACCATACACATTACTTGGATTATATGTGTAATTGGTATCAAAAAATGCTCTGCTTAATTTAACTGTGCCACCTTTAATTGGTGCTGTTAAAACTTGGCTCATATAATCTGCTTCACTAGGTATGCCACTTAGTGCAAGTGTTATATCACCATTAGTTGTTTTGATATCTTCTGTTAAATCGCCTACTTGTAAGAAACTACCTAATTCGCTATAAGTATCACCATCATATGTTACTGGTTTATATGCAGTACTTAAATGATATACGTTTGCGCCTAATGTTAGTTCTACTAACAAGCAATGTATTATATTGTTTACGCCTGTGACTTGTGGTATACTAGTTGCCATATTATTCCTATGTTGTTATAATCTCAATTAATTCAAAGTCATCACTAAAACTTATTCTGTCATGTGGCACTACACTATAACTTGGCTTCAATAACATTTTAACTTTGAATCTAACATCTACACCTCTATTTACATTTCCGCTTGTTAATGCTACACCATCCTGGCTAATTACTGGTCTGTGAACTGGTATAGTTACGTTTGATAAAGACGAATGAGAAACATCTGCTGTTACTTGATAAGGATATCTATAAGTACCTGTGTTGCCCACTGGCTGTAAAAAATCTCCTTTCTTAAATAAGAAACCATTTCCGCCACCATTCATTAATGAACAATTTACATATAATTCTTTTGCATCTGATCCTACTGCTGTCATTGTTCCTGTTGAACCGCCTTGGTATGCTGTAACATAACTTAAATTTGTATTTGTATCACCTATATCAATTGTGGCTTCTGTTGTGATGTCTAATGCATCTATATCTTCCAGTAAATCTCTATTTGTGCTGTAAGTTAATCCTTCATGCATGCCTACGATAAATCTATAAGGCACAACACTTGTTCTTTCTGCTGTCATTACTACACCACTTCTACTTACTGATTGTGACGCAACTTTTTTCTTATCAACTGTGATGTATGTTGCGTTATCTACTATTGTTTGTAAACTCATTATCTAGGGATCCTCCTTCTGCCAGCCTGCGTTACTGTATATATGAATTCAGGATCGCTTGCCACAAGTTGCCTAAACGACCTTGCGTCTACGGCATTAATATTGTATGTTACTACTGTTTTGCCTGGTGTTTGTCCGCCACCTAACTGGTTATTTGGTATAATGTTGCCATTGGTGCTGGGCACAAATAATTCTTCGCCCCGCTCCCCGACGATGTATGGTTTGTTTTTCATAACTGGTCCACCACTTGCTTTACCACCAATTTTTCCTAGTGATCCACCAGCATCAAAACCAAATCCAAAACTTCCAAATATTGCATTTAATATTGGTTGTATAACCATTAATCTTAATGCTTCACTAATAATTTGTCCTATAATTTTCTTAAAGAAGTCTTTGAAACTGCCTAATACATCTTCACCATTCATTAATGCTGTTGCCATATCAGTACTTAAACTCTTTGTGGCATCACTAACTGTTTTAAGTAATGTTTCTTGTGCAGATGCATACATGGCTTGACTTTCAGCAACTCCTTTGGCTCCGTTTGCAATAAGTGTTGTGCCTGCATCATTTACATCTTGTAATCTTTGTTTCATTTTGGCGGCTTCTTCATCGCTGGCTACACCTGCCGCTCTCATGTCTTCAATAAGTTTTGCAACAAAGTCTTGTGCACCACGTTCAGGAACTGCATTGCCTAATTCGCCTAGTGCAACTTTAACTTGGTCAAGTCCGCCTGTTCTGGCTTTATTAGCCGCATTTTCAATGTTTTCAAAATACTTTTGCATTGAATCATTACCAGTTGTGAATGAAACTAGTTTACCAATACCTGCTCCTAAGAATGCTACTGCTTCTACAACACCAGCAATGGCTTTTACTGCAAAGTCCATAACTTTACCAATAACTTCACCAAAATTGTCTTGTATAAATGCCGCTACACTTTTGAATATGCCAAACAGCATGGTCATAAAGTCTACTACTACAGCACCACCTTGCAAGAAGGCAAAAAATGCATTTACTACACCTTCACCAACTGCTTTTGCAAAGCCTTGTATTGCTTCTTTATTTTTATCGTATATTGCAATTAAACTGTTAAGAAATGTTTTAAATTCAGGAAGTATTGCTTCTCCCATAGAGGATTGAAAGTCAAATAATCTATCTGCTGTTTGAGATACTGCACCACTAAATGTTTGATTCAATGCTACAGCGGCACCATCTACACTTTCACCAAATTCTTTAATTTTACGTTTTGTTTCATCAATACTGTATGTAGCACCTGCTTCAAAGCCAGCCATTGCAAGAACACCTTTTTCTCTAAACATGTCTGCCGCACCAGCACCACCACTAAAGGCTCTTTGTAACTGACTAGCCGCATCTTCAAAACTCATACCAGTTGTAGCCGCAATGTCCGCCGCTAGTCTAGTATTTTCTTCTAATTCATTTATGTCTTTTGATACTGTTGCTAAGGCAGGTGTTGCGCCTGCTATTGCTTCAAAATCAAACGGTAATTCTTGTGCAACGTCTCTAACTTTTTGTAATGCTATAGCACCACCTTCTGCACTACCCACAATGTTTTTCATAACAATGCCGATATCTTCAATCTTACGTGCGGCTCCTACACTAGCACTTACGCCTTTAAATCCTGCCGTTACTGCGGCTAATCCTGCCGCCAATGGTGCAAATCTAGCCGCAAGACCAATAATAGATCCTTTAGCCACATTGGCTTGCCCACCGAATCCTTTCATTCGTGTTTCGGCACGTTTTAGATTACCAGTAAACTTCTTGGTATCTAACGTTAATGTTACTTCAATATTTTTAGCCATCCTACTTTATCCTACTAATGTATTTGTCTACCAACTGGTCTAATTTATTTTCAGTTGGGTTACTCATGCCTTTTGGTGCTTGTTTACTCCATCCTTCATCTAATCTAGCCGCATATCCATATTTGGCTCTAATTACAGGGTTGTTAGCCTTAGCATTTGTTGAGGTATTGTTTCTAGCATTACCACTTCTAACAGGCGTTATACTTTTAAAATATTTACCGCCTTCTTCCATAACAGTTTCCGGCAAATCTTCTAATTGCCCAAAAAGTTTATCAACTTGTCTTTTGTCTATCTTGAATTTTGACATCTCTTCCTGTTACTTCCTTAAATCTTTCTACTAATTCATCTTGTTGAAGTAGTCTATCTGGTATTGGTTTGCCTTCTCGTTTGGCTTGTTCCATTTCCATGTTGGCTACTGAAACATCCATTACCATTAAATCAAATGTATCTGCCTGTCTTAATACTTGACTAGGCAAACATCCATATGTCCTAGCCATAGCATCAATAAGTAAAATCCATTGTGTATCAGCCTTACTTGCGTCAATACTATGGCTACTTACTTTCCCAGTGTGTCACCGACTAACTTAATAGCCTCTGTGATAACTTCTATGGGTAATATTTTATTGTCCTTCATCACAGGTTCGCCTGCTTCATTAAGGATCATTTCTGTTAATAAATCGGTGTATTGCAAAGCATTATCTTCTGTGATAACACTCATTTTTGCAAATGTATCTAAACTCTGTCGGTCCCATACCCAAAAGTCTAGGGCCTCACCGTATTTCTCTACGATGCTTTCTTCTTCTATTGTGAGTTTGATTAATTTGCGTTCTTGTGCGAGTTGTTCTAACTGCATATCTATTTCTCCTGTATATCTCTATCTTTTAAATTGTGTAAGCCACTTAGTGCAAACTGTAGTCTGCCTTGGGCTTTGTTTAAATCTCTTTCAGCACATTTAACTTCGTTTTGTGCTTTTGCTATTTCGCCTTCAAGACTCTTTAGCACTTCCTTCGGACTGTGTTGATCCCATATCTGCATCTTCTTTTTCCTGTATATCTTCAATTGTATTTACCGCCTTCTTGCTTTTCTTAGCATCAGGTAGTTCGATTCCATGCTGTTTAGCATATTCATCTAGATTGTATTTTACAACGTCTTTACCTTCTTGAACTGTGATAGTTCTATCTGCCTTACCAGTCCATACGCCGTCTACATATAATCTTAAAAATTTATGTTCCATATCTTTCTCCTATAAAATAAACTCCCCCAAATATTGAGGGAGTCTATTAACTGTATAACGTTTGTTACAGGTTCTACTTAAGAAGTAGTTCCTTTAGTTAGTTCACCATTTACTATGATCGTGCAAGGCGATTGCCAAATTGCTTGATCTACCGAAGCAGTTGGTGCCAGTCCACTAATAAATCCTTTGCCGCTGATATAAAAATTACCTGCCGCTGATCCTGAAAACGCCACTGAGAATTCAACCTCAGTTTTGTTAATGGACGTTGTTAGCAAACCTAGTTCTGCAACTGGGTTTGTGGTTAAAGAAGCGTTTCCAAAGAAAGCATCTTCATCTACTAACAAATTCATTGTGATTTCATTCTCGTTTACTGTTGTAAACGCAGAACTAGCCGAACTGTCAAGTGTAGAATATCTAACACTCTGAGTTCCTGCATTAACTGTCACATCTTGAACTGTTGGTAATGCTAAACCATTTGCGCCACCTGGTGCCGCCATTACGGTTGTATTACCTAAAGTTACTATTGCTTGAGAACCTGCTGTTACGTTTAATGTTGTTACTGCCATTACGTTCTCCTATATTGTAATAAAGTTAAATTCAAATGTATAAGTTATTACATCATCTGTTATTTCAGTTGTTGATACAGTACTGTTATTCACAGTTCCAGTTATAACTGAATTAGCATTAATAATGTTGGCGACTACACTTGCTATATCGCCAGGTTGATTTTTAGCATCTACACTCATGTATCCTTCAAGTGTGATTGTTTTTTGTTCTAGTTCAAAACCGTCTAAGGTCTTCAACACTTGTTCTCTATCGTCTTGTTCCTCGTCCAAGTAAAAGTGTTTCATATTTTTTAAATACAAACTCTGTCCACTTGCAGTAAAAGGCAATTCACTACTTACACTGATATTGCTACCAGCAATGTTAGTAGTAATTTGAGTCAATAAATCACTTCGTGTGCTCATTACCTAACCCTTACAATGTTCTTCTTGCCACGTGTTCTACGTGTCATTCTAAACGTTGTTAGTTTTTCATCGTTTTTAACTGTTCCATCACCGTCTTTGTCATACCAATCAGCAAGAGCAATAAGTTCTTGGAACATGTCCTCGAACTTATCACTGTAGTACTGAATTTTTACTACCTCTGCGTCACCTTCAATACTGAAGTTAGCCGCTTTGGGTAAAATGTATTCTTTAAGGCAGTAATAAACACTCATATCTGTAAAGTCTTGTTGACGTGCTAATATCCTATCCGGATTTACATCTGGTAGGTCATTAATACTTGAACCTGTATACGTCCTCCACCAACTGCTTACTTTAAGTTTAGCAAGTATTCTAGACATACTCTTTTCGCAAAGATTATCTATATACTCATCTAAACTGGTAAACGCCGGAGAAGCCGCATCAACGAAATTAATCTCGTTGGCTTCAAATACACGTTGTTCAATATCTCTTACATCAAAACTATCACTAAAAGCAATTACGTTTCCGGATGCGTTTGTTACAAATGCCATATTATCTTCCTATTTTGTTATCCTAAAGTTAAGCAGTTGCTATACCTTGAGGTAAGTTATTACTTCTATAGAATCTGGCTCCTACTGCCTGTCCAATTAATCCTTCAAGCAATGCTCTGTTAGCCGCATCCTGGGCAATTGATCCAATGGATCCGCCGGATGTTCCACCTACACCATTAAGTTCTGATGCTAGTTGGAATTCATGCACTGGTGTGACTACTGCCGCGTAAAAGCCGCTTTCGTCTGTTGGTGCATTCATGCTTCTTAGTTCTGCAACACCACGTGATACAAAGTCTAATGAACATTTTTGTGAAGCATTTGCTTCTGTGAAAGAAGGTGATGCAATAATACATCTAGCCATTTGAACACCAACGGCAATGTTAGCACCTGTGAAAGATGGAGTTCTTGCGAAACCATTTCTTAGTGTTGCTACCATTTGATGTTGGTCTGATTCGACATCTTCAAACATTTTTACTGTAGGTTGTCTTTTGACACCGTATGCCATTGCTTCTGGTGAGAATACAACTGATACGTCAACTGTTGATAGGTCGCCTTTTACGAGACCTGATACGTTTGTTAAGTCAATTACGCCATCATATGCATCTGTTGGAGATGCTGTTGCGCCAGTTAAAAGTGTGTTAAAACCTTTAACGTCTGTTGATTGTGCAATACTTCTAGAAAGTCTTGTTACAACTGCGTTTCTAACTGTGTTAAATCCGCCGTCTTCTAGTGCTTCAGTGTTAACTAAAGTTCCTGCACCTTGCTTAGTCATGCTAAGTGTTACTGCGTCTGGACCAAAGTCTTGTGTATTAGCCGCTATGACGTCTGCACCTTCGTTTATAGCCGCTACTGGGCCAGTCCATGAGTTAGTAATAGGGATTTGTAAACTATTTCCTACTGCTCCTTCGATATTGTATTGATTCGCTATTAACTGTGGGTTAGGAAGCAAAACTGCATTATCGTAATGAGGAATAAGGTCTGCTACAATCTCTGAGTATAGATCTGCTATACCTGGGTTACTTGTTGTTGCCATTATATTTCTCCTTTATTGTTATAATGTATTTTTATTTGACTGAACTTTATTATAAAGTTCCGGTCATGCTTTTCTCAGCATAAGCCTTCAATTTGGATTCTGTTATGTCTCCAATTGACATGCCTTTGCCTCGCAGTTTAACATAAGCATTTCTAAGTTGTGGATCATGTTTAATCAATTCTTCAACTGGTTTCCCACTTTCCTGTGCCTTAGAAGGCTGTTTGTCTGCGTCAAAGGAATCAACTCCTTTCTTTGCAAATGGAAGTCCTAATGTTTTACCTACTACTTCAACAGCAGTTTTGTAATCCGGAGTCTCTCCATCTGTGGTAATAAAATCTTCACCATTTTTAATAGCAAAGGTATCACCTTCCATCTGTAGCATGTTTCTAGCGGTCATTAAATCAACTACTGCTGATTTCTGTTCTGCTTTCCACTGAGTTGGCATGTTGTCTTTGAGAGTGCTAACATGCTCTCTTAAAGCATAATCAGTCTTAACAGCAGTTAACTCAGCTCTGAGTTCTTCTACTGTTTGTTCTCTCTTAGCAACTGCATCACGTAAGCCTTGAACGTTTAAACTGTTGTCAGCGATATCAGTGTTTCTTAATTCAGAAACTACTTGCTTAACCTTGTCAAAACTCTCTACTTCTAGGTCGTTTAACAATTTTGTTTCAACATCTCTTTTTGCCTTTGATGCAATAATGTTTGTTTCATCTCTAGAGTAAACTCTATTTCCGTCTACAAACGTTTTGCCGTCTTTTACTTCTACATTTGGCGCTTTTGTTGTTGCCTTTTCTTCAGAGGTTGTTTCTGCTTTCGCTTCTACTCCCGTCTCTGTAACGGATTGCACGTTCTCGCCTGCAATTAACGAATCGTTGATGACTATATCGTCGCTCATAACTTTATCTCCTTTTTATCGGTTGAGTTAACCGTAATTTCAATTGTTTATAGACTATTACTAGTTGAAGTACTAGACATCAACTGTTTTAATCTTTGGCGCAATTGGTCACGCATTGTTTCTTTTAATTCTATTGCTTCAGTATCGCCTGTAGCAATTTCGTATTCTTCATGTGTAGCAAAAGGCATATAAATTACACTACCATCTTCATTAGTATGGCTATGTGATCCTGAGCCACCTAGTGCTCTTGCCCTTGCTTCTGCTTGTTCTTCTGAGGGGTATTCTTCTACCTTTGTTTTTTCAAATACTCCACTAAATTCATTATATGCTTGTAACATAGTTCTTATTTCAGCAACTTCATGCTCTACGGCACGTTTGTTAAACTGTCTATTGTAACTGATGCTAAAATCTTCTGGCATTTGTTGATTTGTCCAATCAAACCATATTTGCCACAAGTTATATTCTGCATTTTCTAAGTTAGTAGCCTTTTTACGAATCATTGCTTCTAATTTTGCATCGTACTGTTCTATTTGAACACCACTGCTTGATGCTTTGACTAGGTCTTCACCCCTAATCATTGCAAGTTCATTCATTTTATCTATTTTTTGGTCTACTAATGCTCTAATTTCTGCTAGTGCTGTTAATGGTGGTGCTTCAAATGTATATACATAGTTTGGCACTCCGCCTACATTGTTTTCAACTCTTATTACACCGCCTGGCTCTGCACTAATTTGACCATCATTTAGGTCATCTGTGTTTGAGTCAATTACTAGTGTTGGATGTGCTGAGTATGTGATAGTGCTGTATATTTCTGCCATGTCGCCATACACACTACGTTGTATCTGTGCTAGGTCAAAACTGCTTGTTGAGCCTACACCATTATAAATCTTTTGGTTTTGGTATATAGGGTTACAAGGAATATATCCTAATGGATTTTCTTGTGTAACAGTATATATACCGTCAATTTGTTCTAAACCTTCAATGTCGAAACTTGGCATATATTCTTCATTTTCTGGATCTGCTGGAACAAATACTGTTCTAATGACGTCCTTGTCCATGTATCTATATACTGATTCTTCTTCATCGCTGTTTAATTCTATGAGTATTTTGGTTAATGTTAAATTACCATCTTTGTTGTAACTGTATTCCCAATTTCTAACATCTACTGGGCTATGCACTTGCCATGTAGGCACTGGATTGTCTCCAAATTTCATGCAACTAACCCATGCAACACCATATACAGTTGTGAGTATATCAACTTGGCTCATAAATTCATTAATGGAATCCTGTTCGCCATTAACATTATTTACAAATTGACTTACTTCTGGTGTTTCTGGTAAAACTCTCTGAGGTGGAGTTCTAAATAATAAACTGTTGTATTCGCTTACATACAGTTTGAGATAGTTTAGGTTTGGAGTATTGTGTAACTTTTCGTAATAGAAACTACCTGTTTGTGCAATACCATTGTCATTAGCATCTTGACTGTTGTAAGCATTAGATACTTGTGCCTTAAGTTTGCTAACAGTATTACCATCGCTGTCTACTTGATAAGTGTTTATTGTTTCGCTTGGGGTATTAGTGTCTACTTCATACGCCTTAAGATATTGTCCGTTTCTGTATTCTGGTCCGCCATAATATGAATTTATAGCAAGTTTCCAGTCTACTAAGTATCTGTCGTATAAGTTGTGAACACCAGTGATAAATTCTGAAAATGTTGTCACTAGTTCTCCATTTTTGTAAAATATATTTTAATGCTACTATTTATGCCTTTCCAGTAAAATACGGTTGTATAACTGTTGTTTTGTAAATATATGTGCAATAAGACACGCATGACTTTTTGTAAAGCCTGGGCATTCCAATATGCTTGGGCTTTTTTTTGAGTGGTCGATAAGTAGTAGTGTTAATGTTTCGGCGCAGAGTGTAAAAACTCTTAGGGCTTGTCCGCAAACTGGAGAAATAAACAAAAGTAATATGTTTCCAGTTTGGTTTACAGTTTACTGTAAACAAATCTTTCCTACATCGATACAAAAACAAACTAAAAGACTACAATGACTTATAAGGACCATTGTAGTTTTTTTTTGGGCAAA
>WLWH01001142.1_pt1 | contig 18545 bp, 26 predicted proteins | sample 6712741 | NCBI WGS metagenome assembly WLWH01 (sample SAMN12718694, study PRJNA515312) | sponge metagenome | isolation source: marine sponge | host: Mycale hentscheli | place: New Zealand: South Island, Marlborough, Capsize Point | collected 2003-05-01
GTTTCAAGCACAAGCATTTAAAGAACTCATGCCTGCCGGCGGTCCTGTCAGGACTCAAACCTTAGGCAAAGAAACATTAGATAAGATCCAACAGGCTTCGCGCGTGCAGGATTTTATGAATTATCAGATTACCTCGGTGATGAAAGAATACACGCCAGAGTTTGATCAGCTCTTGTTCTATACGGGCTACGGTGGTTCTACATTTAAAAAAGTTTACTATGACGAGCAGCTTGGCCGAATGGTCAGCCGCTTAGTCTTACCTGATGATCTGTATATTCCTTACAACGGGTCCAGTGTTATTTCTGAATGCCCACGTATTACTCAACGTATTGCGATGGACACGAATGAATTTGCCAAGCGAGTATTTGCCGGTGAGTACATTGATACCCCACTAGACCCACAGAATGACCCCACGGGCGGCAATCAGATCAAGGATGCTATCAATCAAACTGTAGGCATTTCGCAAAGCGGAGAGCCTGAGGAAGTCTTTTTATTAGAGTTTCAGGTCGATTTAGATTTATCAGGGTTTGAGGACCTTGATGAAAACAACGAGCCGACAGGAATCAAGGTTCCTTATGTCGTTACCTTGGACGAGGCAAGTGGCAAGGTCGTTGGAATCCGTAGGAATTGGCTAGAAGACGATGAACTCAAGAAAAGACGCGAATATTTTGTGCATTATGTGTTGGTAGAAGGTCCCGGCGCTTATGGATTAGGGTTTGTTCACCTCATTGGTGGTCTCTCTAAGACAGCGACGGCGGCATTGCGTCAACTTCTTGACGCTGGAACGCTATCTAATTTACCGGCTGGATTTAAGGCGAAAGGCGCGCGAATAGCGGATGATGACAATCCGATACAACCGGGCGAGTGGCGGGATATTGACGCAGGTGGCGCAGAATTGACGGCCTCACTGATGCCTTTACCCTACAAAGAGCCCTCTCAGACACTTTATACCTTGATGGGCTTTGCCGTGGACGCCGGAAAGCGTCTAGCAAGCATTGCAGACATGCAAGTGGGCGATGGAAACCAGCAGGCGGCAGTAGGAACGACGATTGCCTTGCTTGAAAGGGGTTCGATGGTCATGTCGGCCATCCATAAACGCCTGTATTACGCTCAAACACAAGAATTTGAGATGTTAGCGCGTGGATTTGGTGAATACTTACCGGATGAGTACCCGTATGACGTGCCCGGTGCGTCTCGATGTATTAAAAAATGCGACTTTGACCATATGGTCGCTATATTACCTATCGCAGACCCCAATATTTTCTCTGCTGCACAGCGAATTACGTTGGCACAGACTCAATTACAGTTGGCACAAAGCGCGCCACAGATGCACAACATGTACGAAGCGTATTATCGTGTGTATCAGGCACTGAATGTGCGAGATATTGACGGCATATTGAAGGTTCAGACCAATCAAATGCCTAAAGACCCTGCTAGTGAGAACATGGAAGCAGCGGATGGCAAGGAACTGAAGGCTTTTGCAGGGCAACAGCACGATGCTCACATTGCCGCGCACTTGATTATGGGTATGTCACCGTTAATTCAGGCTAATCCGTTAGCCGCTGCAGAATTACAGAAGCATATCCTGCAACATATCCGCCTGAAAGCCGAGGAAGACACCGAAGCGACCTTGTTTGAGCAGTATGGTAATGATCCTGATAATATAATCTCTGATCTACAACGTGAGGCAATGATTTCCATCAAAGTTTCGGAATACATGATGGAAATGAAAGGAATGCAGGGTGAGTTGTCCGGTGAAGGTGGACAAGATCCAGTGGTCATGCTAAAAGCCCAAGAGTTGCAGCAAAAAGCGGCTAAAGATCAGGCCGACATTGCACTGAAGCAAGAAGGTATAAAGGTGGATCAGGCTAGAATAGCTCAGAACGCAGCAGGCAATGAAGCACGCATTGAATCACAGCAAGACATTGCTAAGTTGCGTGCAGATGTAGCAAGAGAACGTATTTACGCACCCAGTAAACTTTAGGAGGTAGAATATGCCCGGTTCAATGGCTCGTGACAAAAGAGTATTACGAAACTTAGATGATGAGATTTATCGCATTGCACCTAAGACCTATGCAAAAGGCGCAAAAGGCAGAAATGCCCGTGAAGAGTACGGTCGAGTTGATCGAGAGAAAGCATTTGAAAAGCGCAAAATGAATCGCATGGCTAAAGGCGGAGACGTTAAAAAGCAGACTAAGGCAGACAGGCTTGATGAGCGTTTAGGGAACATAGACGGCAAAGAAAGCACTAAGTCCCAGTCTTATCGTTCACGCAGAAACGAAAGCAAAGGCATGACAGGCAAGAAAAAAATGAATACCGTACAGGCTCGTGGTTGCGGTTTAGCTAAAAGAGGCTGTGGCCCTACTTATCTTTGTTAGGGAGTGCTTACAATGGCAGCAGGCGTAAATCATTATTCTCGTGATGGCAAAATCCACAAGGGTGGAACACATAAGCATCCTGATGGCACGGTGATGACGGGAAAAACCATGACAAAGCAAAGTAAAAAGCTTTATCACTTTGGCGATTTAAGCAAAGCGGCGCAAAAGAAAGCACGATCCCAGTGGGGAACATAAGATGCCTTTGAAACGTGGCTCTAGTCAAAAGACCATTTCAAGCAATATAAAGACAGAGATGGGCGCGGGGAAACCAAAGAAGCAAGCCATTGCAATTGCTTTGAGTAAGGCAGGAAAGAGTAAAAAAGTAAAAAAAGCGGCAAAAGGAGGTTCGATTAAGGCTTCCAGTAGTCGCACAGGTAAAAAACCTGCTAGAATAGTTAAAAAACGAGATGGCAATAAGCCAGTAAAGATATATTAAACACAAGCCTCCAGACGGGGCTATTTTACCGTCTGCTTTCATGGAAAAACGACCATGCTTGAATTCGCTGAAAGCGTATTGAAAGAAGTACGAAAACTGCAGCAAGATTCCGAAGCCATTGTCCTCAACGGAACAGTGACTGACATGGAACGCTATCGTTTTCTGATGGGCCGTCTGGAAGGCATAAAGCTTGTGGATCAAATTATCCGAGATAAGTTGGATAAACACTCCGAAGATTTTTAACCACCAGAAGAGGCACACATGGAAGCAGAGAAGTTAACCCCTCTCGAAGAGAAATGGAAAGAAGAGTCCGAAGCAAAAGAAGCGGAATCTTCTAAACCAAATCTTAACGACGCATATACCACAGACGGCAAAGTCGCTAATGAAGGCCTTGCAGCGTCTATTCTTGATTTGATCCCCAGACCCACGGGTTGGCGAATGGCTATCTTGCCTTATCGCGGTGCTGAAACAACTAAGGGCGGCATTGTCTTAGCTAAAGAGACTCAACAGAGGACTCAGTTGGCTACGAACGTAGGTTATGTCCTCAAGGTAGGTGATTTAGCTTACGCTGATGAGTCTAAGTTTCCCAACGGTCCTTGGTGCGGTGAGGGAGATTGGGTAATCTTTGGTAAGTATGCGGGATCTCGGATTCAGATTGATGGTGGTGAGATTCGTTTGTTAAATGATGATGAAATCTTAGGGCTCGTTAACGACCCTGAAGATATCTTACACATGTGAGGGGGACGTAATTATGGGACAAACAGAACCAATGAATCAAGAGATGGAATTTGACATCGGTGAAGAAGAAAAAGAAACCACCGTTGAAATGAATGAAGACGGGTCCGAAGCCAAACTGGCGGATGAAAAAGAACCGCCCGTGGTAGAAGAGGTAGCCGAAGAAAAACCTGTTGCTAAAAAAGAAACGGAAGAACTAGAGAACTACTCTGACAAGGTTAAAAAGCGGATTGATAAGCTGACCGCTAGACTACGTGAAACACAGCGTAGAGAAGAGGCGGCGTTAGAGTTTGCTAAAAACGTACAGCAGCAAAATGAGACGCTTCAAGAAAAATATGAAAAGAGTGACGCAGACCGACTACAAGAGGCACAGGGACGTACTGAGTCTCACGTGGTAGCTCTGAAGCAAGTCATAAAGAAAGCCCGTGAAGAGGGGGACATAGACACTGAGACCGAGGCGCAGCAACGCTTGACCAGTGTTCTCATGGAACAGGACAGAATTAAACAGACCACTTCTTTAAGGGAAGCGCAACCGGCTCAGGCTGCACAACCCGCACCACAACCGCAACAAGCTCCGCCACCACCTCCCCCTCAATCGGACCCTAAGGCAGAAGCTTGGGCAGAAGAGAACGAGTGGTTTGGCACAAACACAGTGATGACGCATGCTGTACGTGGTATTCATGTGGATTTAATACAAAAAGAAGGGTTTGACCCAAACACAGACGAGTATTATGATGAGATAAATCGTAGGATACGCGACATATTTCCTAATGAGTTTCAGGAAGCGCCTACGCCCAAAAACAACAGGACTAGCCGACCCGTGCAGACGGTAGCTCCTGCAACCCGCTCTTCGGGGGTAAACAATACAGCACGCCGCACTGTTAGGTTGACCCCAAGTCAAGTTGCGATAGCAAAAAAATTAGGGGTTCCACTTGAAGAATATGCCAAATACGTTAAGGAGCAGTAAAAATGACCGAAGCTACTAAAGTACCAAAGTTGAAACGCAATGATCGAACCACGGAAACGCGGGAAAAGACAGTGCGCCGTAAAGCTTGGGCTCCTCCTTCACGACTAGACGCTCCAGAACCTCCTCCGGGCTATAAGCATCGGTGGATTAGAGTCGAGTCAGGTGGCGCAGATGATCGCGCTAATGTTTCAGCTAAACTCCGTGAGGGGTATGAGCTGGTACGTGCGGATGAATATCCTGATTTTGATTCAGGTGTTCAAGATGATGGTAAACATGCCGGTGTAATCGGTGTAGGTGGTTTGCTGTTAGCGAGAATACCTGAAGAAACGGCAGAGGAGCGACAAGAGTATTATTCTTCTAGGACCCATGACCAAATCAGAGCTGCTGATAATGACCTGTTGAAGACGAATGTTAATTCGTCTATGAAAATCAATGCGCCAGAAAGGCAGTCCAAAGTAAGCCTCGGAGGCCCACGTTCGGGTTCCGAATAACTTAATATAAAGGACATAAATCATGGCTAATAGAGATAAAGCCTTTGGGCTACGTCCGCTTGGTAACTTAGCTGGTACTGGAGCCCAGAAGCAGTACGGTTACGAGATTGCGGACAATCAATCAGGAGCTATCTTCCAAGGTGACCTAGTTACTTTGAAAGATGGTTACATTTTACAATTTGACCCGTCGTCGCATACAGCGGCAGTAGGCGTGTTTAACGGTTGTTTCTACAATGACCCTACAACGCAGAAGCCTACTTTTTCTAACTACTATCCGGGTAGCATAAACATCACTCAGGGTAAGATCGTTGCAGACGTACTTGACGATCCTAGCCAGATGTTCATCATCCAGAACGATGGCACTTCTGCTGTAGCTAACTACGGCAAGAACGCAGACATCGTAGTAGGCACGGGAAGCACTGCAAACGGCATGTCTGCTAATGAGCTGGACACAAGCACAATCGCTACAACTGCTGCACTTAACTTGAAGATCATTGGTCTTTGGGACGTACCCAACAACGCTGTTGGTGCGAATGCTGTGGTCGTGGTTAAAATTAACGAGCATCTCTACGGCAGTGCTGGCGTAGCAGGACAATAAGGAGAATAGATCATGGCTATATCAAGAGCCCAATTAGTAAAGGAGTTGGAGCCGGGTCTAAACGCTTTGTTTGGTCTTGAGTACAACTCGTATGACAGTGAGCACACTGAAATCTACGAAGTAGAGTCTTCGGACCGCGCTTTTGAGGAAGAAGTGATGCTATCTGGTTTTGGTGAAGCACCTGTTAAGGCTGAAGGTTCTGGCGTTGCATACGATCAGGCACAAGAAGTCTACACAGCGCGTTACACTAACGAAACTGTGGCGTTGGCTTTCTCTCTTACAGAGGAAGCAATTGAAGATAACCTGTATGACAAGTTATCTGCGCGTTACACTAAAGCACTAGCTCGGTCTATGGCTACTACTAAGCAGATCAAAGGAGCCGCTATTCTTAATGGCGCGTTCACTACATCGCTTGGTGGTGACGGAAAGCCTCTATGTGCATTAGATCACCCTACACTAACTGGTCCTGATCTCAAGAACGAGTTAACTGTATCGGCGGATCTTACAGAAGCTTCTCTTGAGCAAGCACTAATTGACATCGCTGCCTTCACTGATGAGCGCGGGTTGAAGATTGCTGTTCAAGGCAACAAGCTAATTATCCCTAAAGAGCTACAGTTCACTGCGGACCGTATAATGAAGTCAACTCTGCGCGTAGGTACAGCAGATAACGACATTAACGCCATCCGTAACATGGGCATGGTTCCACAGGGTTACTCTGTAAACCATTACTTAACTGACCCTGACGCATGGTTTGTCATTACTGACGCACCAAACGGCATGAAGATGTTTAACCGTGTTGCTCTTTCAACTGGTTTTGAAGGAGAGTTCAACACAGGTAATGTCCGATATAAGGCTCGTGAGCGCTATAGCTTTGGCTTTAGTGATCCACGTGGCATATTTGGATCGCCGGGTACTCCGTAAGGAAAACCTTGGTACGAAAAAGGGGGCTTCGGCTCCCTTTTTTTATTTGTGCAATACGCTAATAAGTGCTATATAATTAAATGATACCGGGGTCATTCGGTGTATCTGACAGTCCCGGCTGACGACATGTAGACAGATACGCCCCAAATTAACTCGCATGTGAGGTTATCCTAATGGCTACAACTACCTTTTCAGGTCCTATTAAGGCCGGAACTATTAAAGACACCATAGGCACTACGGTTGGCACTAACGTAGCTAACATAGGCTTTGCCGTAATGGGTCAATCTGCTGTACCAAACATTACAGGCGCAAGCCAACTTAACCAAAGAATGGCAATAGTACCTGCTAATTCTCAAATTATTGATGTGATTTTAAACGTTACTACGGCAGGAAATGACGGTGGAGCGGCTACTATCTCAGTCGGAACTGCTGCTGATGCAGATGCTTTCTTAGCTACTGTAAACACCAAAGCCGTTGGCACTACACACGGAACGCTAGATACAGAAGCTACTAACGTTGGAACTACTGACTTAGAGGTGTTAGCTGACTTCACCGGAGCTAATGGTGACGGCACAACAGGTGTGGCAACAGTTACGGTTATGTATCTTCAAAACAATAACCTTTCCTAAGTTTCTCACTTAATAGGAGTAACTTATGAGTGCAAGTAATATATCGGCAGTTACCAAAACAAGCTCTACAGCCGGCGTAAGTGGCCGTTGTAGGGTTTACGGTATTTATTTTGTTAATACAGCAACTGCATCGAGCTTTTCTTTAAAAGACGGAAGCTCTGGTTCAGGCACTGCTCAGATAACTATAAATACACCCGCAGTGGCAGGCGCACAGGAAATTACTATTCCTGATGAGGGAATACTTTTTAGTTCTGGTGTCTTCATTGATCTTGCTGATGCTGAAGTATTAGCGGTCACAGTATTGTTTGCGGGAGGAGTGGCGGCTTAATGGCGTCTACTAAGGCTGTAAAGCGAACCCCATCGGGCCGTATTACTTATCGCGGGGAGTCTTTTTCAGGGTATAACAAACCTAAACGGACTTCCGGCGGAAGTAAAAAGTTTGCAGTATTAGCTAAAAAGGGCGACGACGTAAAGCTGGTTAGGTTCGGTGATCCGAATATGACTATTAAAAAGTCAAACCCTAAGAGGCGTGCAAGTTTTAGGGCGCGCCATAATTGCGACACAGCTAAAGATAAATTTAGCGCAAGGTACTGGAGCTGTAAAAAATGGTAAAAAAAGCACCAGCAAAAAGAAAAGTTGTAAAGAAACCTGTAAAAAAAGCGACGGGCGGTTCAGTGAAGTCCACTGTTAATAGTGCAGGTAACTATACAAAGCCTACTATGCGTAAAAACTTATTTAATAAAATCAAAGCCGGCAGTAAAGGCGGTTCATCGGGCCAGTGGTCCGGTAGAAAAGCCCAGATGTTAGGCAAAGAATATAAGGCAAAAGGTGGAGGATATAGAGACTAATGGCGCTTAAAAAGCCTCAAAAGTCCCTTCAGTCTTGGACTAAGCAGGAATGGCGTACTAAAAGCGGTAAGCCTTCCACTCAGGGATCTAAAGCGACAGGGGAAAGGTATCTTCCGTCAAGTGCGATTAAGTCCATGAGTAATAAAGAATACGCTGCAACAACCCGTAAGAAAAGAGCGGACACAGCAAAAGGAAAACAGTTTTCGAGCCAACCTAAAAAGGTAGCGTCGAAAGTAAAAAGTCACAGAAAAGTGAGGTAATTATTATGGCTGGACGTGGAATGGGTATGGCTACCAGAGGTGGCGGAGCAGTAAGGAGTGGTCCTAGAAATAAAGTGCTTAAAACTAAAAGCATGACTACGGGTGTTCCCATGTACAACAAGGGTGGCTCTGTAGGCAAAAGTTTTCCTGATCTAAATAAGGATGGCAAGGTTTCTAAAGCCGATGTTCTTATGGGCCGTGGTGTTAAAAAGAAAAGAATGGGTGGTGCGATTAAAAAGTATCGCAAAGGCGGAATGTGTAGTTAATGGCTACTTCAGGAACAACAGACTTCAATCTTGCGATAGATGAGATTGTAGAGGAAGCTTTTGAACGGTGTGGAATGCAGATGACTTCAGGTTATCAGCTTACTTCTGCAACACGTTCTCTAAACCTGTTGTTTTTAGATTGGGCTAATCGTGGATTAAACCTTTGGACTATTGAGCAGGCAACAGCGGCTTTAGTTAAAGGGACTACGGAAGTAGCGCCGGGCGCAGACACGGTTAACGTGTTATCTGCTGTAATCAGAGATACAGTTGGCGGACAACAGCAGGATGTAAGCATTGATCGAATTAGTCGATCTGAGTACCTAAACGTACCCAATAAGCTTACTGAAGCAAGACCTACGCAGTATTACGTCCAACGAACAATCACACCTACTATTTTCTTGTGGCCTGCCGCAGACAAATCTTACACGTTGGTTTACTACCGAATTAGAAGAATGCAGGACGCGGGTGCATACACAAACACAACCGATGTTAATTTTAGGTTTTTGCCGTGTTTAGCCTCTGGTTTGGCTTACATGATCTCTTTAAAGTATGCCCCAGATAGAACTACCGGATTAAAAGCTATTTACGAAGAAGATTTCTTACGCGCAGCAAAGGAGGACAGGGACACAGCCAGTGTTCACTTTGTCCCAAGTGTGGGCTAAATGGCTTATGCAAACGGTAAATTCGCGGTTGCAATATGTGATTATTGCGGATTTCAGTTTCCCTATAAAACCTTACGAAAAAACTGGAAAGGTTTTATGGTCTGCCCTGAAGACTACGAGCCTAAGTCACCACAGATAGAGCCTTTAAATTATAGGGGTGACGCAATAGCTCTTCGAGACCCTAGAACCGATAGGTTAGAGCCTGTAGTAGCATTTGTAGGTTTGCCGGGCGATTCAGCGTTTAACAGTATAGGAAGTGCTAACTACACTTCTGGCACTACAAACATGCAACCTTTCCCGACTCAACGGCCTGTAGAAGGCGTGGGCTCAGTTGGGGCAGTGACAATAATTCTTCCTACGGTTACAACTTTAACCGTTACTGTAGCTAATCCCGGTTCAGGCAATAAATATTATGTGGACGGCATTCAGCAACCAACACTAACATTGAACGAAGGGTCTACTTATAAGTTCGATCAATCCGCAGGAACTAATGGCGGACACCCCTTACGTTTTTCTACAACTTCGGATGGAACGCATTCCGGTGGGACAGAGTATACAACAGGCGTCACTACAGACGGTGTGCCGGGTAATACAGGAGCCTACACACAGATAGTGGTAGCGACAGGTGCCCCTACGCTTTATTATTACTGTACAAATCATTCAGGTATGGGCGGACAGGCCAATACGCCATAGGTTTGGTGAATTAAATGACATACGATGAGTTAGTTACAAACATACGAAACTACACTGAAGTGGATAGTAATGTATTTACCGATGCCGTTATTAATACGTTTATCACTATGGCGGAGAATCGAATTCTTAGAGACATTGATCTCGATGTTTTTAGGTTAGAGTCCACAGGCACGTCTACTCAAGGAAATAGGTTTCTTACAGCGCCTAGCACCATTCTTACGCACCGTTACTTAATGACGACAATAAACAATGTTCAAAACTTTTTAGAGTTTAGGGACACATCGTTTATGAAAGAATATTGGCCGGATTATACGGTACAAGGCGTACCCAAGTATTATTCTGTTTGGGATCAAAATACGTTTTATTTAGCGCCTACACCCAATGCAGATATTACTATGCAGATTGGTTATATTTACAGGCCAACACAACTATCCTCCACTAATACTACTACATGGATTAGCACTAATGCCCCTGAGGTATTACTTTATGCTTGTCTAATTCAAGCGTATAGTTATACCAAAGGCCCTACTGAAATGATGCAGTTTTTTGAAAACAGTTATTCTCAAGCTATACAGGGACTGGGTATTGAACAACAGGGTCGTCGTAGAAGAGACGAGTATAGGGACGGTATTATTAGAGTACCGCTTAAATCGGAGTCGCCGGGACCATGATTTCAACAATAGGTGGAGTAGAAGTAGGAATAGCAACAACTTCAGCAGTTTCAGGGCGCGGATTTACCCCCGAAGAGCTGGCTGAACATGCGATAAACGAAGTTATTTCCATCGGGAATAACTCACACCCTGTAATACAGGCGCAAGCAGAAGCATTTAGAGATGACATCAGAGGTGTAATGCTTAACTACTTACGTCAGGCAGTGGCTTCTCACAACACCACATTAACCAACCGTTTTCGGGATGCTGGGCATCCAGAATTAGTGAAACTACTAGAGGTCTAACATGGCAATTACAATCACAACCGCAATGCCCACATCGTTCAAAGTTGAGTTGATGAAGGGTTTACACGATTTCACCGCAGGTAGCACCACGTTTAAGATGGCGCTTTTCAAAGCTACTGCTTCAGGCAGTGGTACGTTTGGTGCAGCGACTACTAACTATTCTCAGATGGGTAGTGACGAGTTACCCACTGCTACAGGATATACACAGCAGGGTAAGCTCCTTACCTCTGTTACGCCTACAGCGGATGGTACAACAGCGATCACTAACTTTAGCTCTGTAACGTGGACCTCTTCTAGCTTCACGACATCGGGCGCTTTGATTTATGACACAAGTGATTCTAATTCTGCGTGTGCGGTACTTAGCTTTGGTGGCGATCAGACAGTAAGTTCCGGTGATTTCCAGATACAGTTCCCCACTGCTAGTGCTGCGGCAGCTATTATCCGTATTGCCTAAGTAGGGAAGTGCCATGAGCGGATGGGGTGAACGGCCTTGGGGTTTTAACGGATGGGGTGGAGAAGCCTCTAAAGTTGTAAACCTAGGTGCAACATGGGGCGCTCGTGGATGGGGTGAAGGCGGCTGGGGTGCTAATGACATTTCAGTAGTAGGAACTGGGCAAGTCGGTTCTGTTACCCCTGCTTACGGTCTTGTTCTAACTGTACCCAGTGTTTCTGCTACAGGCGCAATAGGAACAGTAACTTTAGATTATACAGGCCTAGTTAGACCCACAGGCGTTGAAGGTACAGGCGCAATAGGCACAGTTAGTATTGTTGCAGCTTTTGATTTAACAGGAGTATCAGGTACAGGTTTAATAGGGGACTTCACGGTAGGGGTAAATGAGTTTAATATCCCAACAGGAGTCAGTGCTACAGGAGCAATAGGAACAGTTTCATTTAGTATAGGTAGCGTGTTTACCGTACCAAGTGGAGTAGCGGGGACAGGAGCAGTAGGAACTGTAACCCCTGCATACGATAGAAATGTAGCAGTAACCGGAATAGGCGGCACTGGAGGAATAGGAGCTGTAGCACCCACTATAGTTTTTGAAGTAACAGGCGTATTAGGCACAGGGGCAGTAGGAAACGTAACAACCACGAGCAGTGCAAATATTATCCCTATAGGGGTTGTTGGAACAGGTGCAGTAGGAACAGTAACGAGATCAGGCTGGACTGCAATAAATACTTCACAAACACCGAACTGGGTTGGAGTAGACAGTTCACAAACCCCTAACTGGGTAGACATAGACACAGCAGCATAGGACTAAATTATGGCAACTTATGTAAATAACCTACGATTAAAAGAGATCACTACGGGTGATGAGGACGGCACTTGGGGAACCAGTACCAATACCAACCTTGAACTAATTACTGATGGTTTTAGCTACGGCACAAAACAAATGTCTAGCGATGCCGATCAAACCTTTACTATGCCTGATGGTACTGCGGACGCTACTCGTGGTTTCTATCTAAAGCTTACTTCAGCAGGTTCTCTTACAACTACTCGTGTAGTTACACTTGGTCCAAACACTGTATCTAAGATGTGGATGATCGAAAATGCTACAACAGGCGGTCAGATCATCACGATTAAACAGGGGTCTGGCGCTACGGTTAATATTGACAATGGCTCTAAAGCTATGGTCATTACGGATGGTGCGGGAGCGGGAGCGGCGGTATTTAATTCTAATCCAACAGTAGCGGCTGGAGGCCTTTCGTATGTTGCAAAAACAGCGAACTACACGGCCTCAAACTTAGAAGGTGTTCTAGCTAACACTACCGGCGGCGCTTTCACTGTTACCCTTCCCGCAAGTCCATCTGTAGGAGATCAGGTTGTTATCGCTGATTCTGGTGGTGCTTTCGGGACTAACAACTGTATAGCGGGTCGTAACGGATCAACTATAGAAGGAGCAGCTTCTGACTTAAACCTAAACATCGACGGTGTTTCTGTACAATTTGTGTACAGCGGCTCAACTTGGGAAGTTTACGCTCAAGTAGGTGGTAATGGGGGTGATGCTGTTACCTTGACAGGTACACAGACTCTAACTAACAAAACGATTAGCGCCGACAGCAACACGCTATCGGGCATCGCAGCATCTAGTTTTGTCCTCTCGAATGGCTCTGGCAACATTGACGGTTCAGCCTCTCAAAAAGCGATCCCTGCGGGGGTCGTTGTCGGCACTACCGATACTCAAACACTTACTAACAAGACAGTACGAGACACCGTTTACGCTTTGACAGGCACGGCTCTTTTAGCGACTAATGGAGGTATTCAAACTAAGACTCTTGCAGCTAATACAACTTTTACGGACTCGCTTACTTCTGGCGATGCTATTGTCCTACAGTTAGAGGCAGGTGCTAGTTATACAGTCACCTTCCCAACAATGACTTGGGTAACCTCCGCTGGAAATGTTGCTCCTACGCTGACTGCGAAAGACACACTGGTGTTCTGGAAAGTCTCCTCCGTACTATACGGTGCTTACACTGGCAGTTACGTTTAAGGAGTAACGCATGAGCAAATTAGCGAAAGCTCTAACAGCAGCAGCAGGTTCAGCAGGTGGTAATAATCTGTTTGTGGAAGATGTATTTTCTACTTATTTGTATGAAGGTAACGGTTCATCGCCAACAATAACTACTGGTATAGATATGTTAGGCGAAGGCGGTTTGGTTTGGAATAAAAACCGTTCATCTTCTATTGCTAATCTTTTAATTGATAGCGAAAGAGGAGTTGGTAAGTATTTATCATCAGATTCAGTAGCAGCCCAAGCCAATATAACTGGTAACTCTTTTACCAACACTGGATATGTTCTTGGCACAGACATGGGGTCATTAAATGGCAACAGCTACGCCTCATGGTCATTCCGTAAAGCAAAAGGTTTTTTTGACGTAGTTACCTATACAGGAAATGGTACGGCAGGTAGAACTGTAGCCCATAGCTTAGGTTCTGCTCCTAAGTTTGTTTTAGTTAAACGCACAAACACAAGTAATAACTGGATATGTTGGCACTCAGCATTAACAAACACTCAATACATACAACTTAATTCAAACTCACAAGCATTTTCTGATGGCGGTATATTTTGGAATAGCACCACTCCAGACGCATCAAATTTAACCCTTGGCAACGATAGTGGCGTAAATGGCTCAGGCTCAACGTACGTAGCCTATCTATTCGGAGATGACGCAATCTTCGGTGAAGACGGTGACGAGCAGATATGTAAGTTTGGTACTGCTACTTTAGGTGGAAGTGGTACTGGTGAGGTTTCTATTAATTTAGGGTTTGAGCCTCAACTTGTTTTATTGAAAACATCGGCTGTGGCGGAAAATTGGCTATTAACTGACACAATGAATGGCGCTCCAGTTTTTCCAAATAATACACATTATTTACAACCCAATGCTACTAATGCGTTGACCTCTTATAGTTATTTAAACATCACCTCTACTGGTTTTAAGATTGCGAATTTAGGTCTTAATAGAGCCTACATATACATGGCTATTCGTATGCCGATGAAAGTTCCCGAAGCAGGGACTGAGGTTTTTCAAGCTTTAACGTATTCTGGAACTGGAACATTCCCAAACGGAACTGATCCTAATAGCGGAGTAGCAACAAGAACAATAAGTTCTTCGCTAGGGTTTGACGTAGATATGAGCATAACTAAGTGGCGTTCTGGCGGTTCAGGTACACCAGCACCATCTTCTTCATTAATGGATAGGTTTCGTGGAATTTATAACGAACTTCTTACTTACGACCGTATTGCCGAAACGCAAGGTAGTAATACTGGCCCTCGATTCAGCACTCGTGCTTCTCGCGCATTTGATTTGCATGATTATGGGGTTGAACAACTTAACAAATCAGGCCAAGCGTTGGTTTCTTATGTATTCAAACGTGCGCCTAAATTTATGGATATGGTTGCTTATACTGGTAATGGCTCTGTTAGAACAATAAACCATAATTTGCAGATTGCTCCAGAATTAATGATTGTAAAGTGTAGAAGTGCAGGTTCAAGTTATTGGGTTGTTTATGATAAAACTGGTACTGCTACTGACTATTTGTACTTAGATAGCACTAACGCACAAGCAGCATTTTCGGGATATTGGAACAATACAGCACCAACTTCAACAGTATTTACCTTAGGCACAGGTAATGGAAATGATACTAATGCTTCTAGCCAAACATACATAGCCTATCTCTTCGCCACACTAGCAGGGGTAAGTAAAGTCGGCTCTGTTTCTCATTCTGGAACAACTAATGTCGATTGCGGATTCTCCGCAGGTGCAAGGTTCGTTCTTGTAAAGCGCACTGATTCTGCAGGTGACTGGTATGTTTGGGATACTTCTAGGGGTCTGGTTGCAGGTGACGATCCATATCTACTTCTAAACTCTTCAGCAGCAGAAGTAACCAACACAGACTACATTGATCCACTAGCAAGCGGATTCACTTTAACGTCCTCGTTTACAGCAGGGACTTACACATTTTTAGCAATAGCATAGAAAAAGGCAGGGAAAAATGGCTAACTTATCAGACATAATTACACCTACAAATATTGTTACTTTTACAGGCACAGCCACGCTTACTAACAAGACTCTGACATCTCCTGTACTAACAGCCCCAGTGTTAGGTACACCAGCTTCTGGTACTATGACTAATGTAACAGGGTTACCCCCTGCTGGTGTTGTTGGGACAGCGGCTATACTTGGTGCTAATACTTTTACGGGTACACAAAACCTATCAGATAATACACTGCAAAAAGCTAATCTTTTAGACTACGGTGAAATTACTAACGCTATAGGTAATGCTACAGGTGCAACAACGATTGACCTAACACTGGGTAATTCAGTAACAGCCACAACTACTGGCGCAACTACTTGGACATTTTCAAATCCAACCGCTAGTGATGAACTTTGTAGCTTTAGTATTAAATTAGTCAACGGTGGTAGTGCAACACAAACGTGGCCCGCATCCGTAGATTGGCCCGCTGCAACTGCTCCAACGTTAACTACATCTGGTACTGACGTTCTTGTATTTACAACCTGTGATGGTGGCACTACATGGTACGGATTTGTTGCAGGACTCGCTTTAGCGTAGAGGATAATTAGATGCCAAGTAATAAAAAGCTATTACAAGCAGCAGCAGGTTCAGCAGGCGGTGATAAACTGTTTCCTGAAGATGTGTTCTCTACTTATTTGTATACAGGTAACAGCACTGCTCGCTCCATAAACAACGGCTTAGACCTTAGCGGTGAAGGTGGATTAGTTTGGATAAAAAATAGAACTTCTTCTGGGGTTGATGGTCATGTTTTATACGACACAGAAAGAGGAGTTAACAAATATTTATCTTCCGACAGTACCGCTGTGGAAAATTCGGGTAACACACAAGGATTAATGACGTTTAATAATAATGGTTTTTCTCTTGGTACTGACAATTACTGGAATGTTAATAGGACAGGTATAAATATAGCCTCTTGGTCATTCCGCAAAGCAGCAGGTTTTTGCGACATAGTTACCTATACAGGAAATGGTTCTGCTAGAACTATTGCTCACAATCTTGGTTCTGTACCAAAAATGATTATTGTGAAAAGCATAAGTGATGCCTACAACTGGTATGTTTATCACGCTAGTTTAACTAACCAACAAAATCTTACTCTGGACACAACTAGTGCTGCTGGAAATTCAGGTGCTGAGTATTGGAACTCCACAACAGCAACATCTTCAGTATTTTCTCTTGGTACATATTTCGGGGTTAATGGGGCAAGCAAAACATATGTAGCCTATGTATTCGGAGATGATGCAATCTTCGGTGAAGGCGGTGATGAACAGATATGTAAGATGGGTAGTTATACTGGTACTGGCTCAAATGGAAACACAATTACTTTAGGATTTGAACCACAGTGGTTGTTGTGGAAACCTTCTAGCGGTACTGGAGATTGGCAAATAGTAGATAGTATGCGTGGATGGACTGCTGATGGAGTTGTTAATCGTTTAGAGCCAAATACTACTGACGTAGAAGCTCAGTCAGGAAGCACTTATTGTAATCTTACCTCTACAGGTTTTGTTCAAAACGGTAGCTCAGGGTCAAACAACGCAAGCGGAACAACCTACATCTACATGGCTATCCGTAGACCTATGAAAGTCCCAACAGCAGGGACTGAGGCTTTCAATATTGGAACATACGGAGCAAACAGAGATAATAGCTCGACTAGCACGTACTATGCAGGATTTCCTGTTGATATGGCTATTAAAAAAGTCCCAGTAGACGCTAATGCAAATAACTTTGTATCAACTCGAATGTTAGGGACAACCGATCTAAAAACAAACTCATATGCCGTAGAAAGAACAGGAGAAACAGAAGAAACTTTTGATAGCAACACACGTTGGAATAGCGCGGCAGGGACAAGTTCTACTAGCTACTCATGGATGTTCAAACGCGCGCCTCAATTTATGGATGTGGTTGCTTATACAGGAACGGGTAGTAATCGCACATTAACACATAATTTAGGCATTGCTCCTGAAATGATGTGGGTCAAAAATAGAACCGACAGTGAGCATTGGGCTGTTTACCATAAACATTATGGTGGTACACATTGGGCAAACTTAAATGAGTTGGATGGTTTTGCAACAAGTAGCACTATTTGGAATAACACTAATACGACAGCCTCTGTTTTTACGGTAGGAACTTCAGCAAACACTAATCAGTCTAGTAAAAGTTATATAGCCTATTTATTTGGTTCAATAGACGGAGTGAGTAAAGTTGGAAGTTACACAGGCAACGGCTCTACTCAGACAATAGACTGTGGGTTTAGCGCAGGGGCAAGATTTGTTCTTATTAAAAAATCTAGTGAATCTGGTAACTATATGGTTTTTGATTCAGTCAGAGGCATAGTATCGGGTAATAGTCCATACCTTAATTTAAATAACACTTCTGCAGAAGTTACCAACACAGATAAAGTTGATCCTGCTGCAAGCGGATTTGCGGTAAATGTTGGTGATGGTTATCAAAGTGACGCAAACGAATCTGGACAAACTTACATATTTTTAGCAATAGCATAAGGAAACAATCATGGAATATAGACTTCAATCAGACGGATCACTAAAAACTCAAGGTGAAATCCGACAACTTAACTCTAACGTTTCTTTCCCTCGTGTTTGGAACGCAGATGTCTGCGCTGAATTAGAAATTGATCCAGTATTGGAATCACCTAAGCCAGAGCCTAGCGCAGCGTACAAGCAAGTTGTGCGTAACGGCGCGGTACAAGACGCAAGTGACAACTGGGTACAGGCGTGGGTTGAGCAAGATATGTTTGCCGACACTACGGTTGATGGTGTCACCACAACTAAGGCAGAGCATGAAACAGCCTACCAAGCAAGACTAGATGCTGACGCTGCTGCTGCGGTAAGAACTAAGCGTGATGGTTTACTTGCTGATACGGACTGGCACGGTATGTCGGATGTCACTATGTCTTCGGATATGACTACTTACAGGCAAGCTTTGAGAGACATTACAACACACTCAGACTTTCCTAATCTGGCTGACGATGACTGGCCTACGGCCCCATAGGTATGAACATTGATAGAAATTGGACTAGCACTTGCAGCAGCAAGCAAGGCTTTCGAGCTTATTCAACAGGGAGTTCAAACGGGGCAGGATGCCTCTGACCTTATTGGAAAGCTCGGTTCTTTCTACGATGCTAAAGATAAAGTACAAGAAGCAAAGGAAGAACTAG
>WLWH01001144.1_pt1 | contig 18537 bp, 15 predicted proteins | sample 6712741 | NCBI WGS metagenome assembly WLWH01 (sample SAMN12718694, study PRJNA515312) | sponge metagenome | isolation source: marine sponge | host: Mycale hentscheli | place: New Zealand: South Island, Marlborough, Capsize Point | collected 2003-05-01
CAATCACCTACCTGGGATGAAGGCCTGCGAATTAACAGGCGACGTAGGCCTCGACTTGATCACTCAGACGACGCAAACCAGCTAAACCATCACGCTCCAAATTGCGCACGCGGTCACGACTAATGCCAATGATGCGGCCAATGCCCGTGAGGCTCATCGGCTCTTCCCCGTCCATCCCGTAGCGCATTCGCAATACTTTTCCCTGCAATTCAGGCAGCTGGCTCAACAGATCACGCAGGTCTCCCTTCAAGCATTCGCCTTCCACCTGTTCAGACGGCAGCTCACCATCACCGGCCAGCAGCTCCAGCAGTTCGGTGTCATCGCCATCTCCCACCTTCATCTCCAAGCTCACAGGCTGGCGGGCACGGCACATCAAATCCTTCACTTCCTCTTCTGGAAGCTCCACAAACGAGGCCAATTCCGTCACCGAGGGGGTGCGGCCCAGCTCTTGGCTTAGCTCCCGCTGGCCTTTTTTCAGCTTGTTCAACATCTCGGTGATGTGAATCGGCAAGCGAATCGTTCGGCTCTTCTCCGCAATCGCACGGGTGATGCCCTGACGGATCCACCAATACGCATAGGTGCTGAATTTGTAGCCCCGGGTGGGATCAAATTTCTCCACACCACGCACCAAACCAATCGTTCCCTCCTGGATTAAATCCAGCAGTTCCATGTTCCGCTTGGTGTATTTCTTGGCGACGCTCACCACCAAGCGCAAATTGGCAGCCACCATCCGCTCTTTGGCGCGCCGGCCCGCCTGCAGCTTGCGCTTGAGTTGCGCTGCACTCACACCAGCCGCTTTGGCCACTTCTTCTCGGGCCACCTGGTCTTCGCCACGCTGGTCCTTTAATTCCGCTTCCAACGCCTCGAGATCCATCAGCTCCTGCACCTGACGGCCCAGCGTGATCTCCTGCTGATGACTCAACAACGGCACTCGGCCGATGTCTCGCAAATACGAACGGACTAAGTCGACTTCAGCGCCAGAGGCGCGACCGGTGGAGGCAGATGCGGGGCGGGAAGCAACAGCAGCAGCAGGAGCCATGACGCTTCATTGAGTTCTGTAAAGAGTAACCCTAAGAAACGTAAACGAACTCTCAGAAAGCGAGCGAAGCGAGTAAATGAGTAGAAATACTCGTGGCCTCGAGCAACTGGGGTGCATGGAGCAGCAACCACTCCGCTGTTTTCAGATAAATGAACACGCCCGCTACGTCTGTGGCTGTGGTGATGAAGGGGGCTGACATCAGGGCGGGATCGAGGCCCATGCGGTTAAACAGCAGCGGCAAGGCAGCACCAGCCGTGGCGGCCAAGGTGGTAATCGCCAACAAACTGATGCCAACCGCCATCCCCACAAGCGGACCGTCGCCACGCCACCAAGCGAATGGCACCACCACCAAAAGCATCAGCAGGCCCAGCAAGGCACCGGCGAGCGCCTCCCTCACAACGGCACGCCAGGGGCCCAAGGGTTGAATCCGTTGGGTGCTCAGTCCACGAATGACCACCGTGGAACTCTGGGCACCCACGTTTCCACCGGTCCCAATCAACAAAGGAATAAAAGCCGCAAGCATGACCACCTCACGCAGCACGGCATCGTTCATCGCGATCACCTGGGTTGTGAAGCCGTTCGCAATCACCAGCACCGCAAGCCACACCACGCGACGCCGCGCCACGGTGAACAAATTGCTCTGAAAATAATCATCCTCATCACCGGCCTCCACCGCACCAGCGGCGTAGAGGTCACGGGTGGCTTCCTGTTCAATCACGTCGATGACGTCATCCACCGTGACGATCCCCACAAGACGACGTTCCCGGTCCACAACAGGCACGGCCAGGAAGTCGTAACGCTGAATCGCTCGGGCCACCTCCTCCTGATCGGTGTCGGTGCCAACGCTCACCACTTCCCGCGTCATCACATCCCCAATGCAATCGCTGGGGTCGGCCGTGACCAAATCTCGCAACGACAAGATTCCAGTGAGGTGTCGCTGCCCATCCGTTACATAGAGGCTGTAAATCGTTTCGGTTTCTCGCGCACGGCGGCGAACGATGCTGAGAGCCTGCGAAGCGGTTTGAAATTCCTTGAGATCGATGTATTCCGTTGTCATCAAACGGCCAGCCGTTTCAGGGGCATAACCAAGCAACTGGGCGGTCACACGCCGCTCGGCGGGGCTGAGCTCCACCAAAAGACGGCGAACCACCTTGGCCGGAAGCTCATCAAGCAGGCGCACCCGGTCATCGGGTGACATCTCTTCCACGAGCTCCAGCACTTCGTTGGAACGCAGCCGCTCCAACAAGCTCTGCTGAATAGCTGGCTCAAGGTATTCGTACACCTCAATCGCTTCGTCCTTGCCGAGCAGTCGAAAGGCAAGGGCCTGAAGCGTTCTTGGAAGGCAGCCAACGGCTTCTGCCACATCGACAGGCTGAACCGGTGCCAACAGCAACTTGACGCCGTCGTAATTGCCAACGGACAACATCGACTCCAGCTGCTGAGCGACAACCTCAGCCACCAAATCATTCGTGACGCTCACACCACTGCGGCCGTGGGCTTCTTCCATGCTTTCCGCCCAGCCCCTCCGATTCTAAGTGGGTCTGTAGCCGGTTATCGTCGGCGCCGATTGCACCCTCCATCGTTATGGCCCCCAACATCAGCAACGTGTCCGTCAACACCCCTGACGGCGCCAACAAATCACTCGGCTCTTATTCCGGCAAGGTGCTGTTAATTGTGAACGTGGCGAGCCGCTGCGGATTCACTCGCCAATACAGCGGCCTTCAAGCGTTGCAAGACAGCTATGGCGCTCAAGGGCTGCAGGTTTTGGGCTTCCCCTGCAACGATTTTGGTGCACAAGAGCCCGGGTCTTTAGAGGAGATCAAAAGCTTTTGCTCCACCACTTACAACGCCAGCTTTGAGCTGTTCGACAAAGTGCATGCCACCGGTAGCACCACGGAGCCATACACCACCCTCAACAAAACAGAGCCAGCAGGCGATGTGGCTTGGAACTTTGAAAAGTTCCTCGTGGGCAAGGACGGCACGGTGATCGCGCGTTTTAAGAGCGGAATTGAGCCCGATTCCGATGAACTGAAGACTGCTATCGAATCCGCCTTAGCGGCCTGATTGAAGCAGGGATGTTGCGGGTCACATTGGATGATTGGTCGAATGGTTGGCATCGTTCAACGTGATCCGCACAGCTATTCCGCTGCACATCAGCTCGATATTGGTTTTCTCTGTTCCAGGACGCACGTGTGCTCCTCAAAAGAAACCGATCTAAACGCAGATCATTTGAAGGAAGGCAACTCAAACAGTGAAAGCAATACATCACGAATAAGCGAGACCCCAGGAAGAACCCATCACTCAATGGAGAAGCTGAGAGCGTAGAGACAGCTTGCAACCAACAAAACCTACCTTCGCGACATATAAAAGCAAAGCCTGAACGAGACATGCAAGCAACTGAAACCTGCCAACCACAACAGTCACAGAGCCAGTGGATTGATGGGATTGAATTACTCAGAGCCATTGCCGTTGCACTCGTCGCCGTCTCCCACGGCTTTGACTTAATCAATAACTGGAACAACCCTGTTTCCGATTTTATGATGGCTTGCTTTAGCACTTTTCTAAAGCCAGGCTGGTGGGGGGTGAGAATTTTCTTTGCCATCAGTGGATATTTAATCGCCAGCCAATCCATCAAGGTCATTCACAAAGGATCGCCCGTCTTAGCTAAAAACTTTGCGCTGAGACGTTGGATCAGGACAGTCCCAACCTATTGGATTTTCCTGCTTGCAATCACACTTTTTAGTGGAGCCAGCATCTTCACAGAAGCGTTTAGAGACAATGCATTCTTTCTGCAAACCATAGCTGACAATTCAAGCATTATTGGCGTGGGCTGGAGCCTTGTGATTGAAGAGTGGTCCTACGCCATTATTTCCGTCTTCCTCCTCCTGATCACATTTCTTACCAGCAGCAAAAGCAGAAAACAAGGAGCACAAATGCTCGCTGGACTAGCCCTTTTCTTGCTGGTTGTTGCCACACTCTTTCGCTATCAAACATGCCTTTCAGGCGATGGCTCATGGGAAACACTGAAAAGAAATCCATTCCTACAGCTTGATGCTTTAAGCATGGGAGTGTTTTTGGCTTGCATCCAAACCCTTTACCCAACTTGGCTTGATCGCGTCTTGAATCAAGCTGGCTACTTAGTGCTGGCTGCCATTCTTGGCATGAATCTAACCGGATGGTGGATCAATGCATCGATCGTGAATGCAGACACGATCAGCACCCAAACCTGGCTCACGCTGGGGTTGATCATCTACCCGATCTGCTCATTTCTAAGCGCACTCTTGGTGCTGGGATGTTTTCGCTACGAATCAAGCAAGATCCACGCAATACCCAGAAAGCTCATTCAAGTTCTTGCCACAACGAGCTACAGCATCTACCTCATTCATCTCTATGTTTTACAAGGCTTGAGAGGCATTCCTTTGTTCGCCAACTCAGGAGCTGCTTTCTGGATCTATTTACTTTGTTCCACCCTTGCAGGCATCGCTGCATTTGAACTCACCGAAAAACCCTTTTTCCAACTAAGAAAACGCTTTCGCACTAATTAATTGGCTAATCAATACAACAAATAAGCCTGCTCAGAAGCACGAACAGACAGTCCAGATCTGTTTATCTCAGCTCGACTGACCACTCCCAATCGAGTGTGCCTTCTTCACTTGGCTAAAGCGCGGCCGAAGAGAACGCCTAAAGCGGCAGCGCCAAGCCCGAGTCCGAGCGTGATGCCAATTAAGCCAAGGGCAGCCAACCAGTCGCCTTGCGCGATGAAGGCCACGCAGTCCACCATCCAACTACTGAAGGTGGTCAGCGAACCGCAGAAACCGATACCGATCAACAGCTGACGTTTCGGACGGAGAGGAAGCCCCGCTAGCCAACCCAAAATGAACGCACCGAGCACGTTCACAATCACGTTGTTGTCTTGCAGATGAGCCCCGACCTGCCAACGCATCACAGCGCCAGGAACGGCACCCAGAGCAACAAGCAGCAGTTCGCTCAGGTCTTTCCTCAAGCTGAGCTGATGCGTGGTGGCATCGATGTTGGTGGTGGTGGAAGAAGGCTGCGGCATCAGAGACCTCCTTCCGCCAAGCCAAGCCCGTAGCCAAGGCCAGCCGCCACCAAACCACCCACGATCGAACCGACGCCGAGCAGCAGTGCTTCCAGCCAATGCCTCTGCTTGAGGGTGTTGAGCAACTCAACAGCAAAGGTGGAAAACGTACTGAGGCTGCCGAAGAAGCCCACTCCAACCAACAAGCTCAGCCCAGCAAGACCTTTAGACGTTGCACAGGGATCATTCACTTGCAGGCCAAGCACCAAACCGAGGGCAAAGGCGGCAACGAGATTCACGGCAAAGGTTCCCCAATGCTTGCGGGGAACCATCGGCTCAAAGTGATTGACAATCCGTAGACGCAGCCACGCACCAGGAATGGCGCCAATCCCCACCAGCACCACCTGACCTGCCGTGAAGGCTTCAGCCATGCACCCATCCCCGAATCGACTGAAAACCAGCTGGCAAACCCTGGCTTGAAGACACCTGAACTTGAATCCAATCGCGGCCGTCGTCTCCCCGCCAGTGGCGCAACATCTGGAGAGGAGTGCCTAACTCCAGGCGGCGCAGAGCGGGAGCTTCCACCAAAGGGCTGGAGCGCAACACACAGCTATCACCGCTGAGGAGAGGGCCTTTGCCCTCCTGCCGGCGCAAGGGGGGAAGCCGCCGCTGAGCACCTCCAGCGGGCAAGGCCGCAGGTGCCATCAAGGCCACGCCAAGCAGCCAACTCCAACGCAACACAACCCCTGTCGACATGCGCATCAGATGTCGAGGGAGGCCATGTCCAAATCGGCGCTATGGGTTTCGATGAATTCACGACGAGGCGCCACTTTGTCGCCCATCAGGATCGTGAAGATGCGATCCGCCTCCAGAGCGTCTTGCACTTCCACCCGCTTCATCATGCGCGTGGAGGGATCCATCGTGGTTTCCCACAATTGCTTGGGCATCATTTCACCAAGGCCCTTAAACCGCTGAATGTTGTAGTTGGCTTTCTCGCCAAATCCAGCCAACGTTGTTTGCAATTGCTGCTCGTTGTAGCAATAGGTGTGATTTTTGCCGCGTTCCACTTTGTACAAAGGAGGGCAGGCGATATAGATATATCCACCTTCAACCAATTCCTTTTGATAGCGATAAAAGAAGGTAAGGATCAGAGTTCGAATGTGCGCTCCATCCACGTCCGCATCGGTCATGATCACAACCCGGTGGTAGCGAAGATTTTTAACATCAAAATCTTCACCCTTAATCCCCAAGCCAAGGGCCGTAATCAGAGCTTGAATCTCCGTGTTTTTATAAATTTTGGCATCGTCCGTTTTCTCGATATTGAGAATTTTTCCGCGCAAAGGAAGAATCGCCTGAAAACGGCGGTCGCGGCCTTGCTTGGCAGAGCCTCCAGCAGAATCTCCCTCCACGATGTAGATCTCAGATTCAGAAGGGTCTCTCGTGCTGCAATCGGCCAACTTGCCAGGCAGCGTTGAACTCTCCAGCACGCTTTTGCGGCGCACCAGCTCACGGGCCCGGCGAGCTGCTTCCGCCGCATTAAAGGCCTGGATCGCTTTCTCCAGGATCATGTCGATCACGCCTGGATTGAATTCCAGGTACTGGCTCAACGACTCTCCAACCAAGCTGTCAACGATGCCGCGAACCTCGGTATTCCCCAGCTTCGTTTTTGTTTGACCTTCAAACTCAGGCTCGGGGACCTTCACCGAAAGGACAGCCGTAAGCCCTTCGCGAATGTTTTCGCCAGCCAAATTTGAATCGGAGTCTTTGCGTTTGCCCCGTTTCTTCGCAAACGTATTCAGGGTGCGTGTGAGAACGGTTTTTAAACCTTCTATGTGCGTGCCGCCATCCACCGTACGGATGTTGTTCGCGAAACCCAGAATGCTGTCGGAATAGGCATCAACGCACCACTGCAGTGCCGCTTCCACCGAGACACCATCTTTTTCCGAATTCACATAAATAATCTCTGGATGCAGAGGATCTTTCTCCGCATTCATATAGGCAACGTATTCCTTAATTCCACCTTCGTAGAAATACAGCTCTTCACGGGGCTGGCCCTCTGAATCCCGGGCAGCTTGTCGTTCATCGCGAAACACGATGCGCACACCACCATTCAAATAAGCCAGCTCACGCAAACGGGCCGAGAGCGTGGAGTAATCAAACTCAATGCCGACCGTGAAAATTTCGTGATCGGGCTTGAAGCAAACGCTGGTGCCCGTGACCCCCTTTTCCTCAGCAGGCTGGGGCTCTGAAACAAGGCTGCCGATGGCAGCACCGCGCTCAAAGCGCTGGCGATGCACCTGGCCTTGACGGCGCACGGTGACTTCAACCCACTCGCTCAGGGCGTTAACGACGGAAACGCCAACACCATGCAAACCACCCGAAACCTTGTAACCACCAGCCCCAAACTTGCCACCGGCGTGCAACACCGTGAGCACGGTTTCCAGGGCGCTTTTCCCTGTGCGGGGATGAACATCCGTGGGGATTCCACGGCCGTTATCACTCACAAACGCTGAGCCGTCTTCTCCGAGAACAACCGTGATCTCGTTGCAATGCCCAGCCAGGGCTTCATCCACGGCATTGTCCACCACCTCGTACACCAGGTGATGCAGCCCTCGAGGACCGGTGGTACCGATGTACATTCCCGGGCGCTTACGCACCGGCTCCAGGCCTTCAAGAACCTGAATTTGTTCAGCGCCGTAGGCAGCTTGAACTTTTGCGGCTTCGCTCATGCGCTCGTCGTAGGCCCAGCCACCTTTTCATCCTCAACTTACCACCGGTATCCCAGAGGCGCTCGTAGAAGCCTCTGACGCGTCATTTTTAAAGGGGATGCACCCGTCGTTTCTTCGATGAATCAGATCTGCCCTGAATTCGGGACCCCATCCAAGCTTGCGACGAACGCAGAGGCTCCCCTTGTAGTGGCCCTGGTGGGCCCAACGGCGAGCGGCAAAACCGCGCTCGCGCTGGAGATTGCTGAGCACTTCCAGCTCGAGATCCTCAACATCGATTCTCGCCAGCTCTACCGAGAGATGGATATCGGCACGGCCAAACCCACGGCCGAGCAGCAACGGCGCGTGACCCATCACCTCCTGAACCTGCGTTCCCCGAATCAACCGATCACCCTTCAGGAGTTTCAGCAGGAAGCCGCTGCGGCCGTGAACCAAGTTCTCCAGGATCGAGGAGTGGCCTTTCTGGCCGGAGGCAGCGGGCTGTATCTGAAGGCCCTCACCCAGGGATTGCAGCCTCCGGCGGTGCCTCCTCAAGCCGAGCTACGCCGCCAACTTGAGGCACTAGGGCAAACGCGCTGCCATCAACTCCTCCAACAGGCCGATCCCCAAGCCGCCGCCAAGATCGCCCCCGCAGACGCGGTTCGCACCCAACGCGCTCTGGAGGTGCTCTACGCCAGCGGCAAACCGATGAGTGAACAACAGTCGAGCAATCCGCCGCCCTGGCGCGTACTGGAGCTTGGACTCAACCCCGTGGAGCTGCGATCGCGCATCGCCCAACGAACCCAACAGATTTATCAGGAGGGCTTGATCGAAGAAACAAAGCAGCTGAGCCAGCGCTACGGGCCCGACCTTCCCATGCTGAAAACGATCGGCTACGGCGAAGCGCTCGAGGTGCTGCAAGGAAGCCTGAGCGAAGCGCAAGCCATCGCCATCACCACCAAGCGCACCCAGCAATTCGCCAAGCGTCAACGCACCTGGTTCCGCCGCCAACACAGCCCCCACTGGCTCACAGGTCAGGATGCGCTCAGCGAAGCAATAAGCCTGATCGAAGCAGGTCTAGGCTGAAGAGCAATCTCTGCTGAGCACCGCTTTCCATCAGCAGTCCTTCACAACACTGAATGCCTCCACGTCCTCGCTTTGACCGTCGCGCCCCCGTCCGGGAGCTCCCCAACATCAATGACCGCATCAATTACCCACAACTAAGGGTTGTTGACGCAGACGGAGAGCAGCTCGGGGTGATCGACCGGGAGAAAGCATTAGAAGTTGCGCGTGAGCGCGAGCTTGATCTCGTTTTGGTGAGCGAGAAAGCCGATCCGCCGGTTTGCCGGATCATGGACTACGGCAAATTCAAATTCGAGCAAGAAAAAAAGGCCAAAGAAGCGAAGAAAAAATCGCATCAGACCGAAGTCAAAGAGGTCAAGATGCGTTACAAGATCGACCAGCACGATTACGACGTTCGCATCGGTCAAGCGCAGCGCTTCCTTAAAGCGGGCGACAAGGTGAAGTGCACGGTGATTTTCCGAGGACGGGAGATTCAGCACACCGCCTTGGCCGAGGTCTTGCTGCGCCGCATGGCCAAAGACCTGGAAGAGCCAGCCGAAGTGCAACAGCCCCCGAAGCGCGAGGGCCGCAACATGATCATGTTCCTCACACCCCGCAAAGCGCCGCTGGTGAAGAAGGACAAGGACGAAGAAGTGGTGAACAAGGCGGTGCGCACGATTCCTTCACCAGCGCGTCGGATCAGCACTCAAGACTGAACAGCTTTCAGAAGCAATCGCCAGCCCTCCCTTGCTGAGGCCTGGTGATATTGATCACGGGCTTCACACATGAAGCCGTGATCAGCCCCTTCAAAAACGCTGTAGCGCAAACGAAGGCCGGTGGGATCCTCCGCTTGTAAGGCAGCTTGTATCGCCCGTTGATCTGAGCTTGGGATCAGGGGATCGATGCTGCCGCACAAGCAATGCAGCTCTCCCTGCACCGAGGGCAGCAGCTCCAAGCTGGGGGCCCCTCCACCGGGCCGGCCAACGCTCACCCCAGCCCCATAAAAATCGAAACTCACTTGCACCTCCGCCAGGCTGGCGGCCAGCAGTGCGGCATGGCCCCCGAAGCAAAAGCCCACCACGGTGATCCGCAGAGATGAATCACTGGGGGATAGCTCCTGCCGTAACCAAGCGATCGAGGCTTGAACATCGGCAAGGATCCCCTCGGTGCTCGTGGCGTCCTTATGGCGCCGCCCTTCGAGGATGGACTCGGGGTCATACCCCAGCTCCAGCTCTGGAGCCGTGCGCGCAAACAGCGGCATCGCGAGGGCCGGAACACCCGCCGCCGACAAGCGGTCGGCCACACCCCGCACCCAAGGGTTCAAGCCAAAGATCTCGGGAAGCACGATCACGACATGGGTTGCTGGCTTCTCACTGCTGGTGGGCGCCCACCAGCAGCGCAAGGGCACCGGACCGGTGTTCACCAGCAGCCAGGACCCTGGCGATGGCTCAGGAAGCGCAGGAGGAAGAATCGAAGAAATGGGCATCGGCGCGTGAAGATAAGCCGCTAGATCGGGGCAAGGATCAGCTCAACAATTGTCACCAGGCCGTCCAGTCCTTAAGGTGGCCGCATTCCGATCCGGTCCACCGGCGTGCGATTCCACATCCAACAGGAAAGCGACATTCCGGCATCGACCCAGCTCTACAACCAGATCTGTTTCGCCATCGCCGCCCGGCACTACCCGCCTGGACATCGTCTTCCGAGTACGAGGCAGCTCGCGATGCAGACCGGCCTGCATCGCAACACGATCAGCAAGGTGTACCGCCAGCTCGAAACCGATGGGGTGGTGGAAGCGATGGCAGGGTCCGGCATTTACGTGCGCGATCAACAGAAGCCACGGGAAATCCGAACGCCGCCCCATATCCGCAACCGTGGCGTCACCGATCTCGATCGAGAGGTGCGCAAATGCGTGGATGGCCTTCTCAATGCGGGCTGCACCCTGCAGCAAACCCGCGAACTGCTCACCCGTGAAATCGATTGGCGCCTGCGCTGCGGCGCCCGGGTGCTTGTGAGCACCCCACGAGAAGACATTGGCGCTTCGATGCTGATCGCAGAAGAGCTCGAGCCCAACATCAACGTGCCCGTGGAAGTGGTGCCGATGGAGGAGCTGGAGAGCGTGCTCGAAAACGCCAGCAATGGAACGGTGGTCACCAGCAGATACTTCCTCCAGCCCGTGGAAGAGCTCGCCAAGAAGCACGGCGTTCGCGCTGTGGCGGTGGATCTCAACGACTTCAAAGCGGAATTGGGGATGCTCAAGGAGCTCCGCCAAGGCAGCTGCGTCGGCCTGGTGAGCATCAGCCCCGGCATCCTGCGAGCCGCTGAGGTGATCCTGCACAGCATGCGCGGCAATGACCTGCTGCTGATGACGGCCACCCCAGATATCGGCAGCCGGCTGTTGGCCCTTCTGCGCGCCTCCAGCCACGTGCTCTGCGATCGGCCCAGCATGCCGCTGGTGGAGCAAAGCCTGCGTCAAAACCGCTCCCAACTGATGCGCATGCCCCAAGTGCACTGCGCCGAGAGCTACCTCAGTGGTGACACGATCGAACTGCTGCGCAAGGAAATCGGCCTGATCAGCCACTAATCAGGCCCTGATCCGCCGCGATGAGGGATGCCCGCACGAGATGATGAGCGCACTAGCCACAGGCTCAAAGCAGCAAGGCCATGCTTGATCAAATTCGGGCCGACTTTGCGATCATCCGCGAGCGGGATCCTGCAGCACGTGGGCCCCTGGAGATCCTGCTCTGCTATCCAGGCTTTCAAGCGATCAGCTTGCACAGGCTGAGCCATCGGCTCTGGCGCTCCCGCCTACCCCTGAAGTTGCCGGCACGGCTGCTGAGCCAGCTGGGGCGAGGGATCACCGGGGTAGAGATCCATCCAGGCGCGACGATCGGCCGTGGCGTGTTCATCGATCACGGCATGGGGGTGGTGATTGGGGAAACCAGCGAAATCGGCGATCGCTGCCTGCTGTATCAAGGCGTGACCCTTGGCGGGACAGGCAAGGACCACGGCAAGCGTCACCCCACCCTCGCCAACAACGTGGTGGTGGGAGCCGGCGCCAAGGTGCTGGGGGCCATTGAGGTGGGAGCCAACACCCGAATTGGCGCTGGGTCCGTGGTGGTGCGCAACGTGGAGCAAAACTGCACGGTGGTGGGCATCCCTGGGCGGGTGATTCACCAGAGCGGCGTCCGCATCAACCCCTTGGCGCACTCGGCCTTGCCGGATGCGGAAGCGAATGTGATCCGCAACCTGATGGAGCGGATCGATCAATTGGAAAACCAGGTGGGCGAATTGCAGAGCTGCCTGAAAGCCGTATCCGCTGGCCGCCCGATGCGTGAGATGAGTGCAGGCAAGTCCCAAAACCTCAAGGATCGGGAAATCCTTGAGTTTTTGGGGGACTGATCCTCAGCCCATTAGGCCGTGGTGGTCTGCGCTGCTGCGGGTGGAGCGGGCTGAAACATGAACATCGAATAAATCACATTGCGGCGCATATTCGTCATCATTTCCAGGAACATATCGTAGCCCTCATTTTTATATTCAATCAGAGGATCTTTCTGTCCATACCCCCGCAATCCCACCGATTCACGCAGAGCATCCATGGCTTGCAGATGTTCACGCCAGAGCGTATCAATCTGCTGCAAGATGAAGAAACGCTCAGCCTCTCGCATCAGCCCGGGACGCATCTCCTCAATCTGACCTTCTTTGAGGTCGTAGGCATTGCGTAGCTGTTCTTGCAAAAAGGCCTTGAGGTCATCCATCGATAGACCCTGAAGTTGATCAGGCTGGAGATCTTCCAGCAGGTAAACAAACTCCTTCACCTTGCTCACGAGCTGCGAGACATCCCATTCCTCGGGTGGTAGGTCTGGATTCACATAGGCCTCAACGATCTCATTCATCGTGCGCTCGCCGTAGCCAATCACTTGCTTTTTCAGTTCACGGCCATCAAGCACGCGACGCCGTTCGGTATACACCGCTTTACGCTGATTGTTCATCACCTCGTCGTACTCAAACACCTGCTTACGGATGTCGTAGTAGTACGTCTCAACCTTCTTTTGTGCCCCCTCAAGCGAGCGCGTAAGCATGCCCGATTCAATCGGCATATCTTCTTCCACCCGGAAGGCATTCATCAAGCCAGCCACACGCTCACCGCCAAAGATGCGCAGGAGGTTGTCACCCAACGACAGGAAGAACCTGGTGCTTCCAGGGTCACCCTGGCGGCCCGCACGGCCGCGAAGCTGGTTATCAACCCGGCGTGATTCGTGACGCTCCGTGCCAATCACGTGCAGGCCTCCAGCCTCACGCACGCCCATCTCCTCCTGTTTCACCACGGCGTCGTATTCGCCTTTCACCTGGGCGATGGCGGCACGCAACTGGGCAATCTCAGGATCCTCTGTGGGGGCTTTCTCCGCTGCCGTGGCAATCCGATCTTCCAGTTCGATCACACTCAGCGCGCGATCACCCCAAGCCTTCACCAACTGCTTGGCCAGCTCCACCAGCGCTTGATCCGTCTCCTCCGTGAGCTGGCAGGGATAGAGGTTGCCAATCGCCTTGGCTTCACTCGGGGCATTGCCGTGGGGACCACTCGCTGGGGCCGATTCGGAGAAACCGCCACCTCCCTCAGCACTGCGCTGCAGCGGCACCGGAGGCCGGTGGCCATCCTCCGGCCGCACCAGCCGGGGAAGCAGCACTTCACGCAGCTTGAGGCGCGCCATGTAATCGCTGTTGCCGCCAAGAATGATGTCGGTGCCGCGGCCCGCCATGTTCGTGGCAATGGTCACAGAGCCAGCCCTACCAGCCTGGGCCACGATTTCCGCCTCCCGCTCCACATTTTCCGGCTTGGCATTCAGCAGGTTGTGGGGGATGTTCTCCTCCGCAAGCAAGGCACTCAGCAACTCACTTTTCTCAACGCTGGTGGTGCCCACCAACACGGGGCGACCTTGCTTATGCACCTCAGCGGTTTCTTTGGCGACGGCACGCCATTTCGCCGTTTCGGTTTTGTAGACCTGATCCACCCAATCCTGACGGGCGCGCACCCGATTCGTCGGCACGATGGCGGTCTGCAAGGAATAGGTCTTTTCAAATTCCGTTTCCTCTGTTTTGGCCGTACCGGTCATCCCGGCCAAACGGGGATAGAGCAGAAAGAAATTCTGGTAAGTGATCGACGCCAACGTTTGCGTTTCTGGCTGAATCTCTAGGCCTTCCTTGGCCTCAATCGCCTGGTGCTGTCCATCACTCCAACGCCGGCCCGGCATCACCCGGCCCGTGAACTCATCCACGATCACCGCCTCACCATCGCGGACGATGTAGTTCACATCACGAACAAACAGCTCCTTGGCCTTCAGGGCATTGGTGATGTAGTGAGCCCATGGATCCTGAGGGTTGTAGAGATCAGCCACGCCAATGAGGGCCTCAGCTTTGGCAAATCCCTCATCGGTGAGTGTGGAACTGCGCTGCTTTTCATCCACCTCGTAATCACCTTCGGGGTCGATGCCGTCTTTGCCCATTTCGGCAGCCCTCTCCAGGGCGTTCGCCACCTCTGCAGCTTTCTGGTATTTCTCCTGGGGCCTCTCCACTTGGCCCGAAATAATCAAAGGCGTACGGGCTTCATCAATCAGGATGGAGTCGACTTCGTCGATCACGCAATACTGAAATTCGCGCTGCACCACCTCATTGATGTCAGCAGCCATGTTGTCGCGCAGATAATCAAAGCCAAGCTCTGAATTGGTGGCATAGGTGATGTCACAGCCGTAATTAATCCGGCGTTCAGCCGGCGTCATGTCTTGCTGGATCAAGCCCACCGAAAGGCCGAGGAATCGATGCACTTGCCCCATCCATTCCGCATCGCGGCGGGCCAAGTAGTCATTCACCGTGACCACATGCACACCACGGCCGGTGAGCGCATTGAGGTAGCTGGGGAGGGTGGCAACGAGCGTTTTGCCCTCACCGGTTTTCATCTCAGCGATCTGCCCCTCATGCAGCACCATGCCTCCGATCATTTGCACATCGAAGTGACGCATGCCCAGCACCCGCTTGCCCGCTTCCCGCACCACGGCGAAGGCCTCGGGCAACAAGTCGTCCAATAGGGGCCTTTGTTTCTCCAGTGAGCCGGCCGCTTCTAATCGCTGGCGAAACTCAGCCGTGCGGCGACGTAGATCGTCGTCGCTCAGCGGCGCAATCTCCTCCTCGAGCAGATTGATGTCAGACACGATCGGCTGATAACGCTTCAGCTTGCGGGCGTTGGGGTCACCCAGCAGGAGCTTGAGCATGGAAATCGCCAAATCGTCTGCAGCCCAGATTACTGAGAGCGAGGGGTGTGCTCGTGAAAAAGCAAGAAGCCAATCGATACAGTGCCCCGATGACCGTCTCCATCGAAGCTCTCAACGCCGACGCCCTCGCCTTGTTGAGGCGCCACAACCTGCTGCGCACCCTGGTGGAACGGCAGGTGGTTGATGAAGCTGTGGAACAGGCAAGCCTCAGCGAAGAGGAGCAGACGCAGGCGCGAGAAAGCTTTTCCCAACGCAACCGCCTGCAAAGCCCGGAAGACATCGATGCCTACCGGGCCAAGCTCGGCCTCAGCCCTGAGGATCTCGACCGACAAATCCTCAGGCCGTATCGGATTCAGAAGCATTGCGAAACCGACTTTCAAGCCAAAGCCGAAGCCCACTTCCTCACCCGCAAAACCCAGCTCGATCAGGTGGTCTACAGCTTGCTCAGGGTGAAAGACGGGGCCTTGGCTAGAGAGCTGTACTTACGCATCGCCAACCGAGAGGCCAATTTCGCTGACCTCGCTGCCGCCCATGCCCAAGGGCCTGAGCGCTCCACCAAGGGAATTGTGGGTCCGGTGCCGCTCACGCAAGCGCATCCCCATTTGGCCGAACGCCTGCGTACCAGCTCACCAGGCCTATTAATGGAGCCCTTTCGAATCGGCGAATGGTGGTTGGTGACCCGGCTGGAGAGCTACACCCCAGCCACCTTCAGCCCTGAAATGGCCAAGCAAATGTCAAAAGAGCTGTTTGACGTTTGGACGCGCGAAGAAACCGATAGCCGGATGAACAAGCTTCCCCAGAACTAGGGTTTGCCAGGAAAGTTCGTTAATAATGCCTTTTCAAATTGATGAGGAGTCTGCGCGCCACAGCCGCTGCACACACCTATGACCACGACTCCCATCGCCGCACTCCAAGAGCATCCAGCTTTTCGCAGCCTTAGCCAAGAGGGCCTGGCAAAAGTCAATCAAGCCGCCAAGTTGCTGCGCTTTCGCATCGGCCAGACCATTGCTGATGGCGCCACCATGCCCGCCAATGTGGTGTTGCTCCTGAACGGACAGGCACGTCTGCTGGGCCGCGAAAAAGGTCAGCTGGTGACCCTCGCCAAAATGGGGCCTGGCGCCATCGTGGGCTTGGTGTCTCTGCTGCGCGGGGTGGCTTGTGAAGACGTCAGCACCTCGACGGAATCCACTGGCCTAGCCATCCCAGACCAATGCATCGCTGATCTCTATCGAGAAGAGGAAAGCTTTCGTTTGTGGTGCCAGCAGACCCTTTGGCCCGCAGAATTAGCAGCCCTGATTGAAGCCATTCAGAAGCGATCCGCCCAAAGTGATGGATCCCTACTGAGCTGGCTGAAACCCTTGGCCGAGCAAGGCCAACTGCTCAAAAGTACGGATGAAGCCCGCCAAGAGGCTGCTGAAAAAAGTCTGAAGCTGTTTGCTCTCGATCCCGCCAACGCAAACGAGCTAGGGATCGCCAAGAGCACGCGTGATCCCTTGCCCCCAGGAGCAGCTCCGTTCGAGCCACGCGTGATTGCCGTTCCCGAGGCTCTAGTGGAAGCCATCGCCGGAGAAGGCACACCCGCTGCAGTCACTCCCGAGGTGATTGAGGACAGCCAGGAGGAATTTCTCACCCTGGAGGATGCGCCCGATCGCCCCGCAGCCAGTGGGCTGCATCAAACCGGCAGTCCAGGTTCTGGTCGGTTCCGCCTGGTGCGCGGCCAAGGCCCGCTGCAGGAAACCATGGCCTGCTTCCAGATGATGGCAGCCATGATGGACTTGCCCTTCCGTCGGGACGCGATCGAGAAGGTGTTGCGCGATGTGGTGCGCCGCGATCAAACCCCCAACATGCAAATCTGCGGCCAACTCGCCGCAGGACTTGGCTTGCATGTGGTGGCAGCCCGCGTGCCCATCAGCGAGTGCACCCGCCTAAAAACACCGGCGCTGATGCAATGGGACGAAGGATTTGTGCTGGTGATCGGCAGCAGCAACAACGGCTTGCTTCTTGCCTCCCCACGCGAAGGTCAGATCACGGTCTCACCCGAGCAGATCTCCGAACGCTGCCCTGAAGGCGTTGACATTCTTTTGGTGGATCGCTCCCACAACACCCCCGATCAAACCTTCGGCTTCACCTGGTTTGTGCCAGCGCTGCGTCGCTATCGCGGCGTGTTGGTGCAGATTTTTGTCGCCAGCTTTGTCGTGCAGCTGTTTGGCCTAGCCAATCCCCTGTTGATTCAGGTGATTATCGACAAGGTGATCAGTCAGCGCAGCCTCGACACACTCCAAGTGCTGGGCATTGCCCTGGTGGTGGTCACGCTGCTGGAAGGGGTGCTGGGCAGCTTGAAAACATTCCTCTTTGCTGAGACCACCAACCGCATTGACCAACGCCTTGGCGCTGAGGTGATTGACCATCTGCTCCGGCTTCCGTTGGGTTACTTCGACAGACGGCCTGTGGGCGAACTGGGAACACGGATCGCCGAGCTCGAAAAAATCCGCAATTTCCTTACGGGTCAGGCGCTCACAACCATTCTTGATGCGCTGTTCTCGGTGATCTACATCGCCGTGATGGCTCTCTACAGCTGGGTGCTCACGCTTGTGGCCCTTGTTGTGCTTCCGATCCAGGTGGGCCTCACCCTGCTGGGCGCTCCGTTGTTCCGGCGTCAGTTCCGCCAGGCGGCTGAGGAAAATGCCAAAACCCAGAGCCATCTGGTGGAGGTGCTCACGGGCATCCAAACCGTGAAGGCCCAAAACGTGGAGATGGTGAGCCGCTGGAAATGGCAGGAGCTCTATAGCCGCTACATCGCCCGAACCTACGAAAAAACGATCACAGGAACAGCTGTGACCCAAGCCAGCCAAGTGCTGCAGAAGCTCTCTCAGCTGCTGGTGCTTTGGGTGGGTGCGGCGATGGTGCTGCAGGGCGAACTCACCCTCGGCCAGCTGATTGCTTTCAGGATCATCAGTGGCTACGTAACCCAGCCGCTGCTGCGCCTCTCCACGATTTGGCAAAACATCCAAGAGCTGAAGGTGAGCTTTGAACGCTTAGCCGACATCATCAACACCCCCTTGGAGTCGAATGAATCCGATCAAGCCAAAATCCCCTTGCCGCCCATCGATGGCCAGGTGAGTTTTGATGATGTGAGCTTCAGTTTTGCTGCATCAGCCCCTCCTGTTCTTAAGCACATCAGCGTCACGATTGAGGCGAATAGTTTTGTGGGGATTGTGGGCCAGAGCGGCAGCGGAAAAAGCACCTTGGTGAAGTTATTACCCAGGCTTTATTCACCCAATAAAGGTAGATTGCTCATTGATGAATATGACATCGACAAGGTAGAGCTGTATTCACTAAGGCGCCAAATTGGAATCGTTCCCCAAGATCCGCTGCTGTTTTCTGGGACGATTTCAGAGAACATTGCTCTCACCCAACCGGATGCCAGCA
>WLWH01001146.1_pt1 | contig 18508 bp, 35 predicted proteins | sample 6712741 | NCBI WGS metagenome assembly WLWH01 (sample SAMN12718694, study PRJNA515312) | sponge metagenome | isolation source: marine sponge | host: Mycale hentscheli | place: New Zealand: South Island, Marlborough, Capsize Point | collected 2003-05-01
TTGAATTACTTGTGCCTGTACTAATTATATGACTTGTGTTACTACCTAAATTTGTGGGTTTTATCCAAGCTGAGATAGTAAATTCTGCTGAAAGAGTTATACTTGAAAAACTTATATAATCATCTACACCATCAAAATTAAATGACCTTGTAGAATAGTTGCTTAATGCTGAATTGTTTACTAACCAATTATCTGTAAATGTTGCTTGTTCACCCATTTTCCAATATGCTACTGGTGTAACTGGTAACGTTGTTGGAGTACCTGAATTATAAATAGAAGTCATATTCTCTCCTGATAATGTAGTATTCCAAATAGCTGTTTCATCTATGTTACCCAACATTTTAATACCCTGCCAGGTTGAACCAATATAATTAACATTCGTAAGCGCACCATTTGGTAGGTTAGCACCTGTTCCTGTACTACTACTTGCAAAAGGACTACCATTAACGTAAAGTTTAATCCTATCTGCTTCTGCTTCAGTTCCATCAAAAGTTGCTCCTATATGTGTCCAAGTGTCATTAGATAAGGCACTTGTCGATGTAGCAAGTATGTTACCACTAACACTACTTTTTAAATATAATATTAATTTACCTGAAGTATTTATATAAAAATCTATATTATCTGGTGTAGCACTTCTGCAACACCAGAACCCCCTTTGTGTGCTTGTATTAACTTTAACCCACATTGAAATAGAAAAATAACTACCGCCACCTTTTAAAAAAGTAATTTCAGGATAACTAAATAAATCATCCACCCCATCGAATTCAAAACTATAATTCGACACCTTATCTTTATTACTATTCTCAGGTATTAACCATTGTGGAGATTTATAAGAACCGTTGTCACCGTTTCTGTACCAAGCCGTTGGAGGTGTTGTTAAATCATTTAGATTATTTGGTACTCCTGAATTATAAATTGCAGTTACATCACTTTGAGTTAATTCATAGTTAGTAAAATATGCAAATTCATCAAGGTTTCCATTTAAATAAACTTGCCCACTACTACTTCCTGCATTACCAGCACCCATAACTAAATTACCATCTGTAAAACCTCTTATAGCTGCACTCCCTACATTTTCTGTTGTATTGGTTAATTCTACACCATCTAAATAAATTTTACAATTAACTATGTTAGCCCTATTTGTGTTGCCATCTACTGCATTATATAAAGCTAAATGATGCCAATTGCCATCACCTATATTTGGTGCAGTACCAGTGCCATCAACTAACTCTGTTTCAATATAACAAGCATTGATTACATTTAAACCCTCTAAAACCCATCTTAACCTACCTAATCGCAAACCAAAATTATTAGCATATCTAAATAAATTTATTACTCCAATGTCGCCAAATATAGGAGTAAAAGTGTTTAATGTATCTATTTTAACCCATACTGAAAAACTACGGATAGCTGAAGTGTTATATGGTTCAACAGGTATTAATGCAGATACATAGTCATCCACACCATCGAAGGCTAAGGAATAAGTGTTGGTGAAGGAAGGACTTAAAACGTTTAATATGCTGTGATAATTTCTACTCATAATATCTTAACTTGGTACATCTGTTTCTCTGTCAGATTCGGTCATATTGTAACTTAAAGCATTTGAAGTGCTATTAGGTGCATCACCTACTCTATCTTCTATGGTCATATTTGCAGATGTGCCATCATTACTCCCTACTTGGTCGGGAACAGTCCAGTTTGTGCTAAATGTTGCTTCTTCACCCATTTTCCAATGTGCTACTGCGCCTGTTATTGTTGTAGGAGTACCGCTGTTGTAGATAGAAGCCACATCTTGTACACTATTCCAAACTGCAACTTCGTCAACATTACAAGCAGCACCCCCAAAATATCCACCACTTAAATAAATATCTGTTGCAGAATCCCAAAAAGCTTGGGTTATTGAACCACCATCATCATAAGCAAAAAATTCTACTCCATCTAAATAACCTCTATATGTATTATCTGAAGCAGTTCTTGTTAAAATAATATTATACCATTGTCCTAAATTTACATTTACCATTGTTTGATATGCACCGTCAACATAAAACCTTACTCTATCTGAAGTAATCCACTGTTGTAAGGAAACAAAAGGTGTAGCGTCAGCTAACTCATTACCCCACTGAAAAATACCTTGCCTATTTACAGCACTGTTTAATTTAAACCATAAAGAAATAGTTAAATTTATATCACTATAAGTTGCAGCTAAAATACCACCTGTTGAAGTGCCATCTAAAGGAGCTATTACATAATCATCCACACCATCAAAATCAAAACTATAATTACTTACCTTATCCTTATTACTATTTTCAGGAATTAACCATTGTGGAGATTTATAAGAACCGTTGTCACCGTTGCGATACCAAGCACTTGGATTAAGTGAAGTTAAATCGTTAGGAGTACCGTCATCAAAAATTGAAGTTACGTTTTCAGCGGTTAAAGCACTATTCCAAAAAGCTACCTCATCAAGATTGCCTTCAAAATATTGAGTTCCACCACTTGCGCTTGTTCTTGAAAATCCTAAATCAATATTTGGGTATATTCCGCCACTTGTTGGATTATATGGCAAACTGTAAGGCATTTCTCCAATTGTTCTTTCTCCATTACTTCCTGTTCCTGTTGTATTAGGAATTAAAAATTCATTTCCATTTATATACGCTTTATATCTATTTGTAGCATTTTTATCATATACTACTGCTATATGATACCAAGTATCAGCAGTAAAAGAAATTCCTGAATTTGGGTAAGTTGTACTACTATCATCATAAACAAAAAATTGTTGTGTTTGTAAAACTCCTGTTTGTGTAGAATTTGCACCACTAACATATGCTCTAATATATCTCCCAACTGAACTTGCACTTCTATTAAACATTAACCAAATTAATGGTTTACTACTACCACCTACATTAATACTAACCATCCCCATTAAACCACCTGAAGATATATTTGTTGGTAATTTTACCCAAAAAGAAACACTTCCAACTGTATTACCTGTTGTTTGAGATGGTGTACTTGGAGCAAACCAATCATTTTGAAAGTTAACTATATCGCCCACACCATCGAAGCTAAGTGAATAAGTGTTGGTGAAAGAGGGACTCAATACGTTTAATATGCTGTGATAATTTCTACTCATAATATCTTAACTTGGTACATCTGTTTCTCTATCGCTTATTTTAAGGTGTTGGTGGTGTATCTTCCTTTCTATCAGTTTCTAACATATTAAAACTAACTGCATTCGAAGTGCTATTAGGTGCGTCACCTACCCTTCCTGTATCTAAAAATGTATTGTTTGATGTTCCATCACTACTTCCTGCTTGGTCAGGAATTGTCCACGTTCCTTCAGGGTTAACATTATATACAAAAGTAGCCTCTTCACCCATTTTATAATATGCAACAGGAGAAAGTGAACTTAAATCAGAAGGCGTGCCCCCTGAATATATACTACTAATATCACTTGACTTATTAGTATTCCAAAAAGCTATCTCATCAAGATTACCAGCAAAGCGTTTAGTAGCTCCTCTGCCTATTGTAGATAAACTTAAACTACCAGTATCATTTGAAGTAGCTCCAAAAGTTGCACCATTTACAAAAACTCCTATATTATTACTTGAATCTCTATATATTAAAATATGATTCCAAGCATTTAAAACTAAATTATTACCGCCTGTTTCAGGAAAATTTAATAACGTGCTTGAAGTTCTGACTCTTATATTTGTTGCTGAATTTGGATTAATAAAGTTACTACCTGAAGTACCAAATCCTAAAATGTTTTGATTGCTGTTAAAAATTGTTGGCTTCATCCATAAAGAAATAGTGAATTCTCCAGTAGCTACAAAATTTGAAGAAGTAAGAATTTCGTCATCCACACCATCAAATTGTAGAGAATAATTCGACACCTTATCTTTATTACTATTATTAGGTATTAACCATTGTGGAGATTTGTAAGAACCGTTGTCACCGTTGCGATACCAAGCGGTTGGATTAAGTGAAGTTAAATCAACAGCCCCAGTTGCAGAATATATAGAATCAATGTTTGCGCTTTGGTCAGAGTTCCAAAAAGCAACCTCATCAATGTTACCATCAAAATATCCGTTTAACACGCTACTCCCACCTATTCTTAAATTAGTAGTATTACTTTGACTATGTCCTGTAGTCCAATTTAGCGTACCATCTAAAACCCCGTTAATATAAATTTTATTTTGGGTAGATGTATGAATACAAGTTATATGATACCAAGTATCAGCACTTAATGTTGTTGCACTATCTAATCCTGTGCTTGACGCTGAATAGCTCCAAAATCTTATTTTTCCATTTGTTCTTATCCTAAAGGAATAACCACTACCAAAAGAGGAAGAGGTGCTTGTATCAACTATAAATTGGTCATTACCTATTGAATCTGTTTTTACCCAAGCTGACAAAGTAAAATCACCACTAAAATTTAAACCAGTCGAACTACCTAAACCAATGAAATCATCCACACCATCGAAGGCTAAGGAATAAGTGTTGGGGAAAGAGGGACTCAATACGTTTAATATGCTGTGATAATTTCTACTCATAATATCTTAACTTGGTACATCTGTTTCTCTATCGCTTTCAGTCATATTGTAACTAAGAGCATTTGAGGTGCTATTAGGTGCGTCACCTACTCTATCTTCAATAGTCATATTTGCAGATAATCCGCCACCTGTGTAATTCGGTGCTTCGCCTTCTAAATCTGCTATTGTCATATTGGCGCTTGTTCCTGTGTTACTTGCACTACCATTATCTGGCAAACTCCAATTAGTTGAGAATGTTGCGTCCTCACCCATTCTCCACCAAGATACAGGTGAAAGTGAACTAATATCTGCTGGAGTACCTGAATTATAAATAGTGGTAACATTTCCAGAAGTTAGTGTACTATCCCAAATAGCAACTTCATCTATGTTGCCCGATTGATAAAGTCCAACATTTAATCTACCTATAAAATTAAAAATACCAGTAGAGCCTGAAGGTAAATTAGTTCCTGTTCCTGATTGATACCCTACACTAAGAATTCCATTAATATATATTTTTATTCTATCTGTGGCTAATGGTTCACTTCCATCAAATGTAGCGGCTATGTGATACCACTGATTATTAGACAATGTAACTGAACTTCTTGCCTCTATATTTCCTGTTGAAGAATTATTAATTTGAAGAACAACGCTACCAGCGGGGTTTCTCCAAAAATATATTGTATTAGTAGATGATGGTGCAACTCTTGTACCAAAATACGCACCTTGAGCACTTGAATTAGTGTTAACCCAAGTACTAATAGAAAAGTGTTGACCCCCTGCCCTAACAAAAGGAATATCTGGTAAATCTATTTGGTCATCCACCCCATCAAAATTAAATGAGCGTGTTGAGTAGTTGCTTAATGCTGAATTGTTTACTAACCAATTATCTGTAAAGTTAGCCTCTTCACCCATTTTATAATGTGCTACACTTCCTGTTATTGCGGAGGGAGTACCGCCACCATATAGAGAATTTATGTCAGTTGATGAAAGTTCTGAATTAAAAACTGAAACCTCATCAATGTTGCCCTCAAAAAATCTTGAGCCACCCCTTGAACCTATGTTAAAAGAAGCAGAGTTTAATGTGGTGTTGCTTCCTAAAGTATCTTGAGTAAGCCCAGCATTTAAAGTTTCAAGGCTTCCATTAATATATAATTTTGTTCCACTTGCGTTTGTACTTCCATCATAAGTACAGGCTATGTGTGTCCACCCCAAACCTAATAAATCTGTTGTTCCTTGTATTCTTATTCTATTACTTAATGTATTACCTAAAATAAACTTTAAATTATAAACTCCTGAAGTTTCATCTATGTGTAAGAAATAGCCTCTAAAATTACCTGAAGCCTCTTGTTTACTTACTACTCCAGCAAAACTATATGAAAACGCCTCTAAGTTTATCCAAGCTGAAATTGTAAAAGGTTCATTATAGTCAAAATCTAATACATCACCCATTGAAATAATATTATCCACACCATCAAAATCAAAACTATAGTTTGATATTCTTGAATTAGCAACATTACTATTATTAGGTATTAGCCATTGTGGAGATTTATAAGAACCGTTGTCGCCCATACGATACCAAGCGGTTGGATTAAGTGAAGTTAAATCTACAGCCCCAGTTGCTGAATATATAGAAGCTACATCTTGAACATTATTCCAAATTGCTACCTCGTCAATGCTTCCTAACCAAGAAAAACTACCATTGTTTAATGAGCCAATTTTACTGTCCATAGCTGATGTAAATGCGCCTATAGATGAAGGCACTGTTCCTGAAAAACTTGAAGCACTTATTTCTGAACCGTTAATGTATAATTTCAACCTATCTGCATCTGATGCGCCACTTCCATCAAATACATAACCTAAGTTATACCAATTACTTGTAGATGTAGTAATGTTATATACAGCATAAACAGTATTTACATATAAATAAATTTGACTATTACTAAGTCTTTGAACAGTTATTCTACTACTACCTTCTTTAAAGTCAAGTAAAAGCTTATTAGAATTTCCTGCTGGATTAAACCACAAAGAAACTGTAATAGCACTAGCACTACTTAACTGCGACATATCGCCTGCACTTACAAAATCATCCACACCATCAAATGCTAACGAATAGGTGTTGGTGAACCCTCCTCCTCCTCCTCCTGCGTTTACACGAGATGATGAGCCTATACTATTTGAGATAGCTATGTACATACTACCAGAGAGCTAGTATATTGGTAGCTGCTGCACCTGTTGTGCCTGTTGCGTAAACTCTAACTACCTGAACAGGTAGGAATGTTCCAGCTAATACACCAACAAACTCAACAATGTCACCGCCTGCTGTCATAACCTTTAAATCTCCCGCACCACCAATGTATAGTACACAGCCGTTATTAACCGTTGTTGCACTAGCTAGTGAGGGGATATTAACCGTATCTGACGGTGTTACCGCTGCTGCTCTACTTACTTGTAATTTTTGATATGCCATTTTTTATTTTTTATTGTAAGGAAAAAGGTCGTTCAAGGTTTTCTGGCGTTTACTGCATCCACAGTCTTTTCCCATAGCCTTGGCTCCTTTTTCTACTATCGTTTTAATGCCTGTTGCACGAGTGACCTTCTCGATTGAGTCACCCAATCCACGACTTCTCATACTTTTATACTTCATAAGGCAAAGATAAGAATAATATTTCTATCTTTGGAATTATGAGACAAGTACCTGTAATATATAAAAAGAAAAGACCTAGACCAGCTCCAGAAATATACGATAGGAAGGAACCTAGGTATGATTACCTAAAGTTTTGGAGGGTGGTTAGATACTGGGCTAAACAAAAGTATGGAATTACCACCGCTGACCTAGATATGCTATTATTCCTACACAGCGAGGGATTATTTACCAGGGTCCAGTGTGAGAACTACGGCTCGCTAATGTCATGGGATAAGCAACGGTTTAATAAGCTGCTACGGGATGGCTGGATTAAGAAGTGGCGAAAGAGTATAAACCATGAAAAAGCCCTATATGAGATATCATACAAGGCTAAGAAATTTATACTCTCGGTATATAAGAAGCTAAATGGTGAGGAGAAGATTGCGGAAACATCCAGAAGGAATCCTATATTTAATAACCGAACCTGTAACTCTACCGATAGAATCTATCGTCATGCTATCCGTCAGTTTAATGCTGAGGTGAATCCCCAAAAATAAACACACTTACCTGCTTGCCATCGTCATGGTATTGTGTAAGGGCTGTATAATTTTCGTTAACAAAATATGAAACCTTAATATAAGGATGAAGTATGTTATTTAATGCGTAAGCAACCCCTTTATAGTATTTGATGTTTGAGTCGATATCTTTTATGATGTAGTTATAGTCCTGTTGTTTAATATTAGTATATAGAACATACTTTTCAAACACTTCTCTTTTCTGGTCTATTTTATTAAGATATTTTTCTAATGATTTATAATCTCCCTTAACACAAGCTTTTTTGGTGGCTCTTGTCGGCTCTACAATTAATTCACTTGTTTGAGAGTAGGTAGTTAAAAAAGAAAATAAAGTAAGTAATAATGCTAGTTTTTTCATTGTGCGTTTTTTTTTGGTTTATATAGTACCTATACGCAGCAATTTAAAAAAGGTTACAAAAAAATATTAATAATTTGGGTCCTGTCGAAAAGAAGTCCAAGGGGTTTTAGGTAAATCATAAGCCTTACCTAAATTGCTTTTAATATTGCCAGTAGATTTACTTTTACGTTTTCTTAAATTGCCGCTTTTACTTTCAGGCTTCAATTTAACTTTCGGGGTTGATTTGTATTTTTTAGCTAACCCCCCCTTTCCTGGCTTCTTCTTGTATTGTTTTGGTTTGCATACTTTTTTCCCTTTAAAAGTATAGCATTCCTTTTGCTCTTTTTTTATTTTTCTAGCCCTTCTTCTAGACTCCCTGGCTTCCTTGCTCATAATTATTACATTTGAACACCTCTTTTTCTAGCGTCTTCTCTTGATTTTTCAGCAGCCTTTGCGGTAGCAGCAGTGCCTCTTGCTTTATTTTGTCTTAATTTATCTGCTTTCATTTGGTCTGCACGAGCAGCTTTCTGATTGGCGGATGTTGGGTTAACACATTTTCCACCCACCATTACTTTTCTTAAGTATTTTCCACCTTCTCCTTTTATAGGGCTTAGAGGACACTTAGTTCTTCCTGATGTTGGTTTTTTTGTTGGTAATGCCATTTTTTTATTGTTTAAAAATTAATATCTTTTTATTTATTGTTTTGTTATTTATTGTTTTGTTTGGGTAATACTCCATCTTGACGTGGATTTCTTTTTTTCTCTATTTTCACACAAGTATGTCTTCCTAGTTCACGGTCATATTTTTTTTTATAACCTTCTTTGCATCCACCCATTTTTTTACCGTTATCACGAACTTGCTTGCCTATTTTTAAATCTCTCATTATTTCTAGTATTTATCTACTTTTTTCTTTTTAGTTAATCCAAGACTATTTTTTAACTTCTGCACCTCTCTTGTTTTTCCTTTTTTAACTACTTCTTTTTTTGTATAAACCTCTCTTTTAGTTCCGCTATCTTTATCCTTGTAAGTAACATCCCTTTCTTTATAAACATACTTATTACGACCACCTTTCCACTGTATAACATTCTTACCAGTCTTAGTTTTTGTAACTTTCTTCTCCCCTTCTGTAGGGTGTAGCGGTAATGATGTACGGTATGCCATGCTTATTTTTTACTTTTTTTAAATGTTCCATCGGTAGCGTAATAAAGAGCAACTTGTTTTTTAGTAAAGCACTTGCCGCTTGGGCTTACATACTTACCCCTACACTTACCTGTATTTGCCTTCTTAAATGGCATATTATCTTTTAAACCTTCCTTGTATGTGACCCTTAAACTGTGACCTACACTCGTGGTCATAGTGTGCATCCTTCTTTAAGGCATGTGCGTGGTCAAAATCGTTCTTAGCAGCTCTCATCTTTCCATGTGCCGCCTCGTATCTACCGTCTATTCTTAATTTTCTCTCGTGAGAGTAATCATCCATAGCCGATTTTTTGTCTTGGTACTTGTTCATAATTATAAACTTTTGAAAACTGTTGTTCTACCTATTTTCTTTGTGGATTTACCTTGAGGGTGATGACGAGTTTTTTTAATTTTTGCAGTAAAAGTTGAACCCTCCCTTTTTGTTTTCGTGGATTTATCGTATTTTAAATTTCCACTCTCTCCCTTTAATTTCATTGACTTTCCCTTGGTAGGTTTAATTTTTATTTTAGTAACCTTAGTTACCTTGCCAGAGTCGTCTTTAGATTTTATCTTGATTTTTTTTTTAGGTTTACCATTTTCAGTTGGATGTAGTGGTAATGATGTTCTATATGTCATAACTTAGTTTTTAAATTGTTTTTTACAAAGATACTAATATTTTCCTTTCCGTGAGCTTGGTGATGACTTAGTGGAGCCTCCCTTGCCAGCCCATAGGTTCTTACACGCCCAATAAGACGCTGTAAGCTTAGATTTCCTGCTGCTGCACTTGTGCCTAGCCTTAAAACTCTTCCTAGCGGCTGATGAGTAGTTATGACCATATCCCTTAGCCCCAAAGTGGATAAGCTTCTCCTTGCCACCCTCGCAGCCCTTTACCATTCGCTTCTTTCCAGGTCTGGTAGAAGGTTTTGGCTTATTACACGCCATATTTGCCTTACTAGCCATTAGTACTTCTTTTTAACGGCTACTTTCTTTCCTGTCTTCTTAGCATACTTCTTAGCGGCAGCCTTTCCCTTAGCTGTGTACGCAAACTTCTTTTTTCCTACTGTTGGCATAATTATTTTCTTTTAACTGGTTTAACTTTCCGTCCAGATGCACCCTGCATCCCGACTCTTTTTTTCTCTGCTTTCTTTCTAGCAAGCTCAGACTTACTCATCTCCCCCTTTGTTTTTGGGGTCTTACTCGAAACTCTTTTACTGGGTCTACAGTACTCATTCTTACCTCCAGCACCACACGCCTTACCTGTTCTGGTGTCTACCCATTTCTCAGCACCCCATCTCTTTAGGTTGGAGCCTGCTTTAGTTTTTTTAACCTGACCCTTAGCCTTTCGGCATTTAGCGGTAGCCTGTGCCGCCCTAGCGGACCACTTGCCGTAGCTCTTCATTATCTTTCTATAGCACGCATCTTTTGCCATTATCTTCCTCCTGTGTTTCCTTTGTTGCGTCTACCCTTACCTTTCTTGCCTCTAGCACGAACATCTCCCTTAGTGGCAGACTTACTAGCCCTGTTCTTAGACTCTTTCTCTAAAACTATACGATTTCCTTTGTGTGATACGTCCTTACCGTCATAATTGCCGTAGGTGCCGAACTCTCGGTTCTTCTTATTGTCAAATACCCTACGCTTAATCTGGTCCTTACGCTTGTTGTACCTCTTCTGGTACTCTAGCCTTTTCTTTCTAGCCTCTGGATTATCCCTGTAATATTTCGCTGTACGTCCTAGTGCCATAGCCTAACCCTTAATGCCTTTTCTTTTGTTTCGGTCTATTACCCTGAACATCTTCTTATGAGCTCGGCTCTTAGGCACAAACCTCTTCTTACCACTCCTTCTGGTAATCATCTTACCCTCTACCGCAACCTCTTTACCGTCTATACCGAAGCCATAGGTGCCTCTCTCGACCTTTCTCTTCTTCTTGCCATCCCCTTCCGTGGGATGTAGTGGTAGTGATGTTCTATGAGCCATAATCCTTGATTTTATACAAAGATATGAATAAATTACATCTTTATCACTACCTCTCTCTCTAGGATTACCCCATACACCTTATCATCAAGCTTTACCTTGTGACCAGCACGGGAGTCGTGGTAGATGATATCACCATCCTTTACGCAGTCTACCTCCGTGCCTGCACTTATCACCTTACTCTTGCGGTACCTTAGGTTCCCCATATCCTCACCCGTCATGATGAGCCCACTGTTACTCTTGAGCTCTTCGGTGATATTCTCGATTATTAAATACTTACCTACTGCCTTCATAGTCTCTTACATTAGTTATTATTGCGTTAGTGGACATAATGGTTGTCGCCACCGATACTGCGTTCTCTAAGGCGTTCTTAGTGACCTTCAGTGGGTCGATGATGCCTAGCTTTATCATGTCCCCGTATCGTTCTCCCTTTACATCGTATCCAACCCCTGGGTCTAGGTTAGGCTCTATCTCCGCTGGATTTATTCCTGCGTTGTCTAGAATCTGCTTAAATGGTGCCTTCATCGCCTCTGAGAGTATAGCATTACCCACACGACTACTCTCACCATCACCTCGCTGGGCGAGGTCGTCCGCAATTTTTAATAGTGCAACCCCACCACCTGGTAGGATTCCTTCCTCAATAGCGGCTCTAGTAGCACACACCGCATCATCTACTCGGTCTCTCTTCTCCTTCTGCTCAATATCTGAGCCTGCCCCTACGTGTATGACGGCTACACCGCCAGACATAATGGCTATCCTCTCCTTGATGAACTCCTGCTCCTGGATATTATCACTAGCGTTGTACTCCTCCCACAGGTCATTAATCCTATTCTCCACGTGTAGGTTATGGCTGTCGTCCTTTATCAGGATGGTCCCTGACCTACTCACGATAGCCTTCTTAGCTCGTCCTAGGTCAGCCATCTGGATGGTCTCTAGGTTGTCGCCTGTATCCTCCGAGTAGTAGGTAGCACCTGTAGCTACAGCTATATCACTCATCAGGTCATGGCTCTTGTAGCCAAACTGCGGTGGTATAATCGAGCACACCTTAATGACACCCTTAGCCTTGTTTAGGTTTAGCGTGTTCAGTGCCGCTGGTGACAGCGTACCGATAATCAACAGTGGCTTGCCCTCTTGGATGATAGGGGCTAGTATATGCTCTATGCTACTTGTGTGGTTTATCTCTTGGTCCGCTACAAGCACGTATGGGTTGTCAAGCACACACTCCCCTTTCTTTACATCCGTTATAAAATACTTACTGGTATACCCTCGGTCAATCTTCATGCCCTTAATCACCTCCGAGTAGGTCTCGGTGCCGCTGGCGTTCTCTACCGTCACCACACCATTCTCGCCAACTGCGTCATACGCATCAGCGATAATCTTACCTAGGGTCTTATCGTTATTGGACGATATAGTAGCCACATCTAGCAATCGCTTGCCGTTAACTTTCTTAGCCGCCTTACCTAGTTCCTTCACCACATACTTACTACTGTCCTGTATAGAACGAATAATATCGGTTAGGTTCATGTGGTCCTTAATTCGTTTCTGTGCCTCCAGCACTATCGCCTGGGTTATCACTATTGCCGTTGTTGTTCCATCGCCAGCAGACACTGCCGTATTCTCGGCTGCCTCCTTCATCATCGTAACCGCAAGGTTCTGCGTAGGGTGAATAAGGTTAATGCTCTTAGCTACCGTTACCCCATCCTTAGTTACTGTAATACCGTGTGTATGATTCTCTGACTCGATTAGGACTGTCTTGCCCCTAGCACCTAGCGTGCTCTTCACTGCGTCAGCCAGTGTGTTGATACCATCAATAAGGTCCTGGCGTGCCCTATCCTCAAAGCTTACTTGTTTTACTATCATTGAATTTAAATTTAATTTATATCAGCAAATATATACATTCTTTTTAAAACATCTAAGAGCAAATTCAAAAAACCTAGGATTCCACAAAATCAAAAAAACACACCCCCTATTACCCTATACTCTTTAAGAGTCTTTAATTTTTTTTTTCCCTATATACACGAGAAAAAAGTGGAATACTGGAATGCTACTAATAAGAATTACTGATTATCAGATAGTTAGGGCAGGTTACTTAAAGTAATACAACTGGAATAAAAGTGGAATATCACCAAAATAAGTGGAATATTTCCAATTATTCGTCATGAAATTAGCCATTTATCCGTTTTTAAACGTTTTAAAACGGTTAGCAAATTCCCAAAAAATACCAGAATGACATTTCTGTGACAAAACTTTTGACAAATGTTTGGACACTTTGGACTTATCCAAATAATCCAAACTATACTATATATAGGTATATATAACAAAAAATGGGGACCAGGTATCACTACCAAAATCCCCATTTACTATGGAACACACAAACTGTTCTTACATATCACCCATCATCTTAGAGATGCTGTTCGCCTCTACTATCATGCTAATCTTCTCGGCTCTTTTCTTAGCCCTATTCATATTAGCCATCTTAGTAATACCCATCTGAGTATCTGGTGCATTGTTAATTAATCTACCGTCCTTAACGGTGTAGTTACTGTCGTACATAAAGTTCTTCTTTGCTTTCATAATTCCTTGTTTACAACAAAGATACTAATTATATCTTAAATAATATACCAGCGGAATATAAATAAGGTAGGCACAATCCCATACCAGCTACCGATAACTGCTCGCTGTAGTAGAACTCCATCACCACCACACTAAAGATACTGAACTCATGCTGCCTGAAGTAGCCATACGTCAGCCTAGCCTTCTCACCAAATACCTGTACAAATTTAACCATAAGCCGTAGTAAAAAGCTACCCCCTGTTTCTCAGTATTGGGCTTTAACCAAAGCAGCTCGCCTCTCCTGATAAGGGGGTAACAATTGATACATAAAGATACGAAATTTTTCCGTGAGATATGTGGAGGTTGAGGGTTATTATATGATATACGCACGTGTACCCCCAAAAGAAAACCGTTTCAAAACACAATGGGGGGGTCTGATTTTGGTCCTTTAGGTCGGATTTTTTGAGATTCTCTAGGGCACCTCTGTAGATGTTAGAGGTTTCCTACCTGTGTACCTCTGTTGGTCTGGTGTGTCTGTTGGTCTGGATAGTATGCACGCATAACATTATATATCATACGACCTCTAATGGTCTGAATAAATAGTATGCAAGCATAACAAATATAGTATGCAAGCATAACAAGTGTAGCTATTCACTTTGTAATTCAAAGTACTTTGCAATTCAAAGGATAAGATTTTTAGACAAGACTAAATCTATTTTTAGACAAGACTAAAAACTTTATTAGGTGAACCTAACTAAAGGATAATTACCCTTCTATATATATACACCATTAGACAATTTCTATTCTACCTCTAAAGAACTAGTCCTAACTAAATGATTATCAACAAGTTACGCTTAAATATTTTATGTATTGAGCCGACAATTAGTTGTTTATCGACAAAAAAGGGCTATTCATATATTTTTTTTATCTGTTGGCGAAAAATTTAGTCTAAAAACATTTGGATTATATTTATATTTATACTTATATTTGAATCAACAAAATAATTAACTAACCTTATCAATTATGGAAAACTTAAAAACTTTTAATATTATAGAATATTTATCTGATATACACGATATAGCAACGCAAGAAAAATGGTCGTTTTATGATGTTATTTCTGAAATCACAACAAGCGGTTTAAATGATAATGAAATTGCTTTATGTTTAAAAGAAATTGTTCATAACGATACTTGGACAATTAAAAAATAAACTAACAAAGGGGCTTTAATTAGCCCCACAAAACCAACAATTATGGAAAACGCAAAAGGAGTAAAAGTAAACCACTACAAAGTAGCATTACATCTAGCAAAGATGTTTAACTCAGCTGAGTTTGAATGCGAAGGTGTTAAATATGTAAAAGTAGGTAGCAAATATGTAAAGGTATCTAACGAAGTATATAACGCAATAAAGAATTTAAAATAACCAAAACTAAAAAATAAAATTATGGGATATTACAATTTAGATAATCCAGCATATTGTGAAGCAAAAGGACTGAGCAAAGTTTTTAAGGCATATGCTGACAATATGGACGAAGCAGGAGAGATAATGGAGGTGGGTTTTAACTCTAATAGTGGCTATGTTTACATAGCTCTAGAGAATGGAATTTCAATCTGCTCAATGCTAGGCAGACAAGTAGAGTATTTAGTTACTGATTTTGAAGATGGAGAAGAATATTTCCTAGAGACATTCAAAGAGGCAGAAACAAAACTTAAAGAGTTAAACAAATAACCAAAACTAAAAATTAAAATTATGAAGCAATTAACAAAATACCAACTAAATAAAATATCTAGGAACCTGGATAAGTGGTTCAATCTAGCAACAAAAGAAGAAATAAAAGAGGGGTTGGAGTGGTACAAAAAAGCCAATGATATTTGCAAAGATATTGCACAAAAATTTAACACTAGTAAATTGATTGGTGCTGGGGTTATATCGGCATTGAGTCCACGTAACAAATGGGAGCAAAATATAAAAGACGCATACAAAGTTTTTGAAGCAATCGAAGAAGGCAAAGGACCAAACGACATCAAGGTTTGCACGTTTCACACGAACAAGTTTAAAGCCTTCGAAATTGCTAAAGGAAACAAAGTAATTTCCGCTGATAGCCAAAAGACATTTGCCTTTGTAAATAATATCGCTCATTTAGATAACAACTTTGTAACAACTGACATTTGGCACCTGAGAGCTTGTTTTAATAAGACTATGAATAGCTGTGGTAAATTAGCCTACAATCAAATACAAAAATTAACCATCAAGAAAGCGGATAAGCTAGGACTAAAGGGCTTCGAATATCAAGCGATTATATGGGCTTCGATAAGAAATAAATTTTAAATAAATGTAACCTTTTAAATTAACCAACGTAAAAGAATATAAATATAAAGAGATGAACCTATACGAACTAAATGAATTAATTGCAGAATCAGAATTAGAAAGAGATGAAGAACTAATAAACTTTTATAAGAAAAAAAGAGTTGAACTAATAAAGACAATAGAACAAAAAATTAAAATAGAATTGAACAAATTATCAGAAGATAATAAAAGAACCGAACAACTAAAACAATTTATAAACCAATTAAATAAATAGAAACTATGAAACAATTTAATAAACAAGAAATCGAACTAGCTAACGGTAAAGCAATCTTTATCTACACCCACAAAAAAGAGGGGTTGGCTAGAAGTAATGAGGAACTAATTCTAATCGACCAGGTGCAAGGCTATGAGCATATCAAATGCCCAGCAGACGTACAGAAGGAACTAAAATTCGTAGGGATTAAGGGACTAACAGACTTTATCTTTGATTAATAACTAAAAAATAAAATTATGGAATATTTAACATCTAAAGGAATTAAAAATTATTTAATAAATAATTACGGACAATTAAGACACGAACCTACTAAATTAAAAATAGCTTGTCAAAAAATATCTAAAATATATAAATGCAAACCATTAGAAGTATTTCATTTTATGATAGAGCAAACCCCGATTAATAATTTAAATACTCATAGCTACGGTTTTAATACTAGATTAGGCAGAAATATTAGAAATGAATTTGAATATTATTATAATAATTGAAACCTTTTTAAAACTACTCCGTTAAACAATATAAATATAAACACAACTAAAAAATAGAACCAATGAAATACAAATTATTTGACACACAAAGACAAGAATATAAAACAGACTTTAATTCTAATGAGATGATATATAATGACTTAGAAGAAGTAAAGGAAGACATACACAGCTTTCACTCCATTGACTATGGTGGATTAGAAAAAGAAGAGTTTAATAGATTAGACCTTTCTGAAATGCTAGATATCTTCGGGTGGGAATTGAAACCTTTTTAAAACATTAACGTATATAAATATAAACACAACTAAAAAATAGAAATTATGAGCAGACTATGGGAACAAGCAATAAAAAATGAATTTTTAGAAAATTTAATTGAAGAGGTAAAGGAGTTACATTCTTACCAAGATGGTGAATCTCCATCATCTAAAGATAGAACGAGATACTATGAGTCTATCGGCAAGTATGTATGTCAAGAATTATACGCCTCATTTGAAGAAGATTTTGAAATATAAAAACTAGAAACTATGACAACACAAAAATTATTAAGCAATAAAATTGATAAGCTAGAAGATAGGATAGAGGACTTATTAGAATTAAAAATGGAGCTAACTAAATCACTAGCAGAAAAAATTAAAGAGAATGCCGAACTAACAGAACAGATTAACCAATTAAACTATTTAATATCATCACTATAAAACTAGAAACTATGACACAACAACAAGCACAAAAAGAACTACAAGAGATTGAGAGAATAGCACAAGCTATCTTAAATCAACAGACAGATTACAAAGGTATTGAATTACCTAGAGGTCAAAGATGTGGCACTCACTACCAACAGAGAAGCTACGCAATGATTAAGGCAAGAGAATTATTTAACCAAAACAAATAGAAATTATGAAGAAATTATTAATGATAATAGGGACATTGGGAGTAATGTCCTTCACAACAAACCAAGTAATGAATACATGGTTATTATCCGAAGCAATAAATGATGTACAAGATATGCAAGAATGGTTAGAACAAGATATTTATAATGGACGAATCGAACAAAGTGTAGCTAGTGATTACCTAGAGACATTAGAACTTGCTGAAGATAGATTAATTAAATATTATAACAACAACAAATAGAAATCATGGATAAATTAAATAAAATAACACTAGAAAAAATAATAAATGACTTGTACGGATTGAATGAGGATAGTGGAAGGGAGTACGACACCAAGCTAACCCAGGCTATAAAAGTCTTGGAAGATGTCCAGGAAGAAATGGAGAGCCTTATATGTGAGATGGACAGCGAAGATGTCGCTGATTATATCGGGGATATGCGAATGGAAATTGAAAAAGAAAATGCAGATTAATTGTAACCCTAGTTAACTAACTAACGTAAAAGAATATAAACCAATAAAACTAAATAAAATGAACACAGAAGAAAACAATAAACTAATAGCAGAATTTATGGAACTTGAAGCAACGAGTTCTGCAAACAACTCAATGTATCATTATCAAGGGAAGTTCATTGGTAGAGATTTAAAATACCACAAATCTCGGGATTGGCTTATGCCAGTGGTGGATAGGATAGAAGGAATTATCGATGAGCATGGGTGTGCGAAGTACAATGTTAGAATAGAGCAATCTTGGGTGGATATCATCGACAACCACACATCCGATGAGAT
>WLWH01001147.1_pt1 | contig 18494 bp, 22 predicted proteins | sample 6712741 | NCBI WGS metagenome assembly WLWH01 (sample SAMN12718694, study PRJNA515312) | sponge metagenome | isolation source: marine sponge | host: Mycale hentscheli | place: New Zealand: South Island, Marlborough, Capsize Point | collected 2003-05-01
TGAGTACTTCATGGAACATGCTACCCTCACGAGCCTACCAGACAGAAATGGTCTTAGGGCCAGACGGAAAGCCAGAGCCAACAGAGGAAACATCCCCGTTCTCTCAAGCACCTTACAACGCCAATCCACCTAACAGCGGTTTCACCGCAGACGGTGGTGCAGGAGGCACAGACATGCTGCAATGGTATTACGACACCATCGGACCCATGTGGGTCTTCCTTGCTTACGACCGCTTCGACAATACCGAAGGCCCAAATCAGTTCGGAATGTACTGCAACTATGTAGAGCGAATGAAAATGTTTTTCAGTAGTTTTAACTACTCAGTTGAGAAGCGAGGCATTTCTGACTTCTGGAACGTATCTGTGACCTTGGAAGAGGCATAACATGTACAAGGGCGATCAAGAGTTTAATCAATACATGCAGACTGCCGATACCATCCAGGCAGAAAGTCGGGTAATTGCAGAATGGAACATGAACGTACCAGGCAACATCAAAGAAGTAGGCAACTATCGTCATAGAGTGGGCGGCATAGATGGTGTTGATTTTCCTACAAAGTGGAAAGAGAATGACCCCTACACAGAAGGTGCAACTAACGCAGACACGACCATCTACACACCACTTGTTGACGATGATGGCCCCATTGCCTTTACAGAACAAAACAAAAAGATGGAGTTGCTCTATTCTCTTGACGAGTGCGTGTCTCATAACAGACCAAGAAGCGGCATCAACAAACCACTCTACTTAGGATACACGGCATCCGATAGTTTGACGGCACAGTATGTAAATAACTACGGTAGTCAAATAGACAAGCGTCCTCGCTACTACATGGGATCTCGCTATGACTCATTTAAATACTGGACATCTTACCGCACAGAAAACGACAAAGAGTATGGCATCTCTGATGAATCAGGTTACATTGAGGATGTAGCACCCTATGTTGTTTATGAAAACTCTGTACCAACAAATCGTATCGTCATCAAAATGCAGACCAATGTAGGCTCTGTAAACCAAGGCCCTTTCAGGGTCGGTATGGAGGATATCCCTGACCCCCTGTATGGGATGGATAAAGCCACAATACCCGCTGTATGGAGCGTACAGACGCTCTCAGAGGCAAATGAGTGGGAGACAATAGCAGACTTAACCAGCGACAACATCGGACCAGACGGACACATCCAACTATCTTTAGGTTGGAAACTACCAGACAACTACAGGGTAAAAGGTGTGATGCCTAACTTCTCCTCCCTACCCATCTCTGGTCAAAACGGAGACACTTACTTTGTCCCAGACGAAGACCCAGACAAAGATACTTACTACACCTACGAGCGTCCTACTTGGACTTCTGTCGGTGCCGCCCTAAACTGGGGGGTAGATGAAGAAAGCCTCAACAACAAAACTCCCGTAGTAACAAACCTAACAAACGCAGAAGGAGAGGTTGCTTACATCAAGGGACTACGCATCGTTGTTTCAAAGATGAACAAGGCAAACCAAACCTTTGATCTCATTGAGATGTCTCCTCGTCTTGTTGCTGATGTAACAGATAGGACATCATCGTTTAACATCTCTCGTACAATGGCTGACCTTGGAAGCAAAACCCTTCCCGTCGGTGATGTGCTAGTCTCAACAGGAACTATTGACTTAAACAACAATGATGGTGCGTTCAGCCACGAGAGCAAAGACAGCATCCTCACACCCTACCTGTTTAACAGAGTTAAGTTTTGTTTTTATGAGACAATAAAGCGTCCAGGGCAAGTCAATACCATCCCCATCAAGACGCTCTACGCACAGGGTTTCCCACAGGCAACAGGCAACTTTGATAACGTAACCATGCAGATGCGTGATGCTTACGGAATCCTAGAAAGCGAGCAAGCACCAGAGTTATTCCTACAAGACATCTCTCTGTCTTTTGCGGTGACTATGCTCCTTGACTCTATTGGTTTTAGTAACTACAAGTTCTTAAGAGTTGAGGACGAGACAGAAACTATTATTCCATTTTTCTTTGTAGCACCAGGCAAGTCTGTTGCCGATGTTCTAAAAGACCTAGCAATCTCAACACAAACGTCTATGTGGTTTGACGAATACAACGATTTTTGTGTAGCGTCAAAGCGTTGGGCGTTGCCTGAACCAAACGAAAGAGCAACAGATATGATCCTACGAGGCAACGAAACACTCGTAGACGATATCGCAAACGAACTGCCTAACATCATTAACTTATCATCTGACGAAAAAAGGGTAGCGAACGATGGAACCATCAACTACACAGAACGATACCTACAAAGAGAAAAAGCATCTCTGTCCCAAGCACTCCACACAAACGCATGGCAGAACTGGGTTTACAAAGCGTCGCTACTCTGGGAGGCATCTCCTGAAGAGAACCTACGAGACTACAACACAACTGCTAAATCAGGAAAGTCTTACAACCTGACTGCTATCCCGCTAGAGACAGATATCCCCGTTGACCAGCCCTACGTTTCTACGTCAGGCACACTAGAAAACAACATCATTGACTTTGGCGAGGCAATCGCCTGGTTAGGCAGGGCAAACGGATACTTCTATGCAAACGGAGAAGTCATTAAGTTTGACGCTGTTCAGTACGCCATCACAGGTACAGGGGTCAGATGGTTGTTCAGCAATGATGACTACCAGGATTACCTTGGATCACTACCCTTTGGCGGCAAACTCTACCCAACAGGGCGTGTTCGCATCTCCGCAGAGCCTTACTACAACGAAGACGGCACGTTCAAGCCAGGGCCAGTAAAAGAAAACGGTAGAGGACAATTCGGCACACCAATAGTACCCCACAAAGCAGGATTAGATACCTTCTGGAGAGATAACGCCAACTGCTACGGGATGTTAATGGACAGCAACATTCTCTTTACTGCCGACAGCATTAGAGAATACCCCATCAACATGAATGCGCCTGGTGTAAGCACCTACAACGTTGACGTAAACGACAAGGCAAAAGCCTCTACTCGTACAGGTATCATCAAGAACATGTACGCTGATAAATATCAGGTGGAGAAAGAGAACCAGAGGTTCAATACCACCCGCAGAGGCACAGTACAGGCATCTGCCCTTGTCTTTGAGGGGCCAGCAGACTACACAAAGGTAGAAACAGAAGGTCAGTTAGTAGAAACAAGGTCAGTAGACAACATCTCTTACATCCTAAAAGACTTTGGAGACACTTACCCATACCGGCACTTTGGGACACGGATGCGTGTTGTCGGTGAGATCAAGTCCCAGTCCAACACAAAGCAAAAAGCAGTCGGGCAACAGGAATACGTCTCCCTACAACCAGAAAATCCATCAGAAGCGGTGTCTCTCACAGGAGGCAGCGGTGGTGTTGGAGTGATGGTAAACCCAGCAAGCAATGAGGGCTACTTCTTTGAGTTAGTTGCACTATCTCAGGACGCTTACAATAGGTCAAGCACCAATCCTGTTTACTCCGCTACCGCCACGGTAGCGAGTAAGAACGTAACCATCAGAACACAGGCAGAACACAACATCGAAGCAGGAGATCAGTTCCTTATCATGGACAACACACAGCCAGAACTTGAAGGGCAATGGCGAGCAGAGGGTGTGAGTTCAGACAAGAGCACTATCACCTTGAGGATTGAGGGTGCGCCTAATGGAACCTACACAAACGTAAAAGTACAAAAACTTACACAACAAGCAGGAACAATGAGCACCCTGTTCTTCTACAAGATGATGGAAAACGACGAGGGTGTGCTAATACCCTACGTCTTGTGGGAAGGCATCACAGAGATCCTTGTAGACAGCGGTCAGTTCACAGACATCCAAAGGTTTGTAGGACAGGAAAAGACCAGCGTGTACGACATAGGTGTAGAGTACAAAGACATCAACGGCACTCGTCGCTTCTACCTCTATCTTAACGGCAAGCAGGTAGGCTCAGCAGACGACATTTTCCCCATCGAAGAGCCACGCAACACGATGGTTCTGTTCACCAGGGGTACATCAAAGTGTATGTTTAACAACGCCTATGCCCTAGCAGACCGCTTCTCCGAAAACACGGCGGCACAGATAACAGATCAGATCGCAGACGTATTCGGAGTAGACAACATCACTAACACAGACGCAATGCGTAAATACTCCATGACTGGCTTCATTCAGCAGTCTTACCTGACCTCTGTAGGTACAGAGAATACCCCAGATTACAACATGTACTTTGAAGAGTTTGGAACTATTATGCGTGAGTGCGACTACTTAAACATCAAGTACGACCAGGCATACCCAGCCATCGCTGCTACGCTTGCCCCAGTCATCAACGACAACAAATCCTACATCACTTCTGGCTTTATGGCTGGTGCTTATGGTGCAGAGTTCCTAATCTTTAATACTACCGACACTACCATCAACATTGACGCAGAGACAGGCAACTTCCTACGCATCCAGGGTGTTGCGTTTACGCAAGACACCACCAAGGAGTTGAGTGTCGATGACTACTACGGAGACAACGCACGCCTAGACAGGCCAGACCTAGCAGGAGCAAGGCTTGTAGGAAATCCAACCAAGTACAAGGAGCAATATGACGAAATCCTAGCCTCTCGTGCAAAATATGGACGGCAGGAGTTTGAGGCGTTATCCAGCGAATACATCCAAGACGATGCAGTAGCAGAAGATCTACTAGGATGGATTATAAACAAGACCAAGAAGCCACGACAACTCATTGGTGCTAACCTGTTTGGCGTGTCTCACATGCAACTAGGAGACATCGTAAAGGTTGACTACAAGGTAAAGCCAACAGACGCACAGGAAATGGAAGCAGTAACAAGTAAAGATAAAAACTTTGTTGTCTATCAGTTTGACTACTCAAAGACAACTGATGGAATAAACACAACAGCGTATTTGGTGGAGGTGTAAGATGGCTGATCCAAGAGATGGGTTAAACCCCTGGGAGTCTTCTGGTAATGATAGGTACGATCATTTAACAGGCAAGGGCATCTACTACGTTGCCCCAGGATCAGCACCACCACCTGCCCCCGCACCTGCCCCTGCGCCTCCTCCCCCACCACCTCCTCCACCTGGACAAAAACAAACGTCACAGGTAAAGGTAGCAAACGTAAACGTCATCAACACCAACTACGCAGCAACACCTGTTGAGCAGATGGAGAAGATGTTTTTCCAGGATGTCGGCGGCACAGAAATTTTGTCGGTAGCCAGACACGACACAGTAGGTGGAGAAAAAGTCATCTACTCTGAAGTAGATAACCTACAAGACTTAAAAATACAGTTTAACCCACTCAATATCCTAGTTAGCACAAACCTAAATGACTTGTTCTCTGGCTACGGTATCGACATCAAAGAGAAAGTAAGTGACTCAGGTCAGACAGTAAAAATAGACGCTAGTGGTAATATGGTTATTGAAGTTGTCGGGGTATCCGAAGATGAGTACGTCCAAGTACAGGTAGCGTCCAGGGTAGAAGACTTTGAGGTAGGGAACTAGTCAAATGTGGTATAATAGAGGTGAGGAGAAATGATTACAAACCAAGGCAGAGAACTTATATCTAAGTATTTATTGGGTCAAGCACCCTCTTATGCGTCCTACATCTCTTTCGGTTGTGGGAACGGCACAGGTGCTACTGCTGACGCAAACTGCATGGACTTTGAGATGCTACGAGTACCCATCTCCTCACGATCTAACCTTGAGTCATCAGGTTCTAGCATCATCTCATTTGCTGGTGATCTTCCTCTAGAAGAGCAGTACGTCATTACAGAGGTTGCTGTCTGGTCTGACGCACGCAACGTAGCGGCCCAGTCAGATAGTCGTGTTTTGTTTGCATTCACAACTGATGAGAACTGGCAGATCAAGGACGGCACAGCGGTTTCGACCATCCCATTCATTGAGACACCACTAGACGGAGGCAACAACTCAGGAGACATCCTAGTCTCTGAAAAGATTTTTGCAGCAGACGCAGACAACCTAGCCCTCGTTTCCAATAGGCCAGGACAGGGCACAAGGTTCCTCAACAGAACAATTCTTATGCGGGGAGATTCATTCCCTGTTGATCCTACAGATCCAAACACACCACGCACACGCATTTTCCTTGATGGTCGCAACGTAAACCTAAGCGCAAACTCAGGCGATGACTTAGTTAAGTTTGCCTTTGCAATGTACCCCGAGACTGCTACCTGGACTGCACCACCATCAGTTAGTTTCACAATGAGGTTTATGCGAGATCCTAGCCTGGGCATTGACGACGACGACAACCCACCCGCAGGAACGGCGGTATGGAAAGGAACATTAGCATCCCCAGACAAGTTTAACGTAGCAACAACAAAACTACAAGACATCACAGTATCCTCAAAGGGATTCTCCTGGCGAGATACTATTTATGTTGAGGTTGAGTTTGATTACTTTGGCTCAGAATGGTACGCAGGTGTAGACGCTGTTCGTTTTGATAACATCACCACACCCAACCCACTCTATGTGATGTCTGGCTACACCGCTACTGGTGCTGGTGAAGAACTAACTAAAGCAGCAAACACTAACGCCTACGCAGAGTTTAGGTTTGGGCTGAATGTAAATGGCTAAGGTGACGATTAACTCTGATGAGTTGCCCGAAACCGTAGCCCCAGGAGAGGACTACATCGTAAGAATGCGGGTAGTCTCACTAGACGAGAACAGGAAATCCTACTGGATATACTACAAGGTTGAAAAGCCAGTTGTGGTATAATAGAGACTATGGCTAGAGTACCCCTACCAGAGCGAGGGCAACCATTGGATGTTTCTTACATCTATTCACTTGCCCAGGCAATCAATGACATGGCTGTCGCTGTGTCTGATTCCTCTAATAACTATTCTAAAATCAACGGGCAGACCCTACGCACCTCAGACGCTCGTATCGTAGCCATGACTCAACAGGTGGTCAGCGGTGAAGACGCAAAGGCAGGAAATATTACCAATGGTGCTTACGACTTTGAGCACGAGTTCAAGTACCCACCAGTCGTAACGATCTCACCCGTAAACGTAGGAAGGAACGATGAAGGCGCAAACGTGACAGTTTCTATTAAGGAGGTCACAACTAGCAGGGTAGAGTATGGTGTTCGTTACAACAGCACCGGAACCCTAAGCGTCTCTGTAAACATCATAGCGATTGGCGTTCCTAACTAATGTCTGATGATGTAATAGTCTACAAAGCCAAAAGGACTAAGACACTCTGGTTTCTTAATGGAGAGTTAGTTAAGAAGGTTCACATCTCCAGGGCAGCAGGAATGATAACTTTATTTAATATCAACACAAGACAAAGGGTGCTAGTTCCACTAGCAGAGTTCAAGAAGAAAAGGCGCAGATCGTATCTTGTAAGTGAAACCGCTAAACTCCTAAACCTACACCGCAAAAGTCTCCCTAGGCTAGTTCACAGGGGCATTTTGCCCTCTCCTGTAGGTGCCGTGGAAGGCGGGGTAGCCAGGTTCGGGAAGAAAGCATACTACTCTGAGGACACTATTAGAGACATGAGAGATATCCTTGCAGGAATCCACATAGGACGACCTCGTAAGGACGGACTTATAACAAATAATAAAACTCCAACGGCAGCAGAGTTGGCAGTTTCCCTGGGTGATAGTGCCCTTCTGTATCAGAAAGACGCAGAAGGAAACTTCATTCCAGTATTCACAGAAAATGTTTACGGCTAGGTCTTGACAGATCTTGAATGCCGTAGTATAATAGAAAATAACCAAGGAGGTTACAATGGAGAATACCAAGGTTACTTGGACTCTAGGCTACACGCTCAATACAGGGAACTTTCAGTCCCTACGTCTTGATTGTGCAGTAGAAGATTATGTAAGAGATAGCGAGAACACCAAAGAGGCATCAGATCGTGTTTACGCTTTTGTAGAACAAGAACTTGTTGCTAAGTTGCAAGAAGCCAAAGAGGAACTAGGTTAATGGCAAAGCAGCAACCAAAGTACAAAGTCCTTGACGTTTGGCGAGATACCGTGTATAATAAGCACGGGTTCTACCCACAAATGAATAGGAACACAGAGCAATGGGCTGCTAGGGATTTAGTAGATTCTTATGGGTTGCCTACTGTTCTTGAACTAATAGAATATTACATCTCAATAGCAGAGGATACCCCAAAGTGGGATACCTTTAAGTACAAGGCAGACCTTCTCCTTGATCGCAAAACGATGGAGGAAGAAGATAAAGTTAATCGTGCAGAAAATAGGAGGAAGGCAAAAGTGTGGCTACAGGATTAGAAGATAAGGTTTTAACAGCAGTTCTCAACGATGCTCAGGTGCATGTGTTGTTGCAGGCAGACGCAAGTAAGTTGTTCCGCACACACGGAGACATCTGGGATTTCATCAAGGGGTACTACGAACAGAACCAAATAGTCCCATCAGTTAGACTAGTCAAGGAAAAGTTCCTAGACTTTGAGCCACAGGCAGACGTAGGTGCAACCAAGCACCACCTAGATGAGTTGCGTGCAGAGTACCTACAGGACAACCTACGCAACACTCTCCGTGCCGCTGCAACGGCGGTACAAGATGGAGACACGGCAGAAGCACTAGATCAACTCCTAGTAGACGCAGCAGAACTAAAGCGTATCACTAGCGACGTAAAGGATCTAGATGTATCTGACATTGACGCTGCTCTCGCTCACTTCCAACAGGTAAAAGATTTGCATGAGTCAGGAGCACACGGTATCCGTACAGGGCTACCAGGGTTCGACAACTACCTACCCGCAGGCATTACGCCAGGACAACTAGGTGTTGTCCTTGCCTACCCCGCTATCGGTAAGTCTTGGTTCGTCGTTTACATGGCGGTACAGGCGTGGAAGTCTGGACGCTCACCAATGATTATCTCCCTTGAGATGACAGAGCAAGAGGTTCGTAACCGTGTGTTCGCCATTCTAGGCGACGGCATTTGGAGCCACCGCAAACTCTCATCAGGTGATGTTGAGCAAGACATGATGAAGCGTTGGATGGAGAAAACCTTTGAGGGTAAGCCACCCATTCGTATCCTATCAAACGAGGGTATCGGAGAGATCAACCCAGCAGTCGTAAGGGGTAAGATCGACCAGTACGCACCAGACATCGTGTTCCTAGACTATCTAAACTTAATGACCTCTAACGCCAAAGGTGACAGTGAAGTCGTAAAGATGAAGAACCTATCCAGGGAACTAAAACTCCTGGCTCTGTCTAGTGCTGTGCCTATCGTGGCTATCTCATCTGCTACTCCTGATGACGTTACTAATATGAATACCGTACCTACTTTGGGTCAGACTTCCTGGTCTCGTCAGATCGCTTATGACGCTGACTGGCTACTCGCCCTGGGTCGTGCTGCAAACTCCGACACGATGGAATTGTGTTTCAGAAAGAACCGAAATGGTTACTTGGGTGAGTTTCTTCTTACGGTTGACTTCGACAGAGGATCGTTCATTTATAAAGACTTTGACGATGATTTTGTGGTATAATATGAGGTATGAAAACTGCACATCGAAAGATCAAACGTTTTGGTATGGACGGCAAAGTTCAGTCATCCACCGCCTTTGCGAGGGTGCAGGGAATGTATACAAAGTTAATAGAAGAGCAAATGCGGGAAGAGGGGTATGTCCCTCGCCTAGACCTTGGTATGGAGTGGACAACCACTCGCCAGAAGAGTCATTATGAATTTGAGATATCCCTTTACGGGAGTTATGTGGGAAGGAAAACAGCGTGGGTAATCGACGGTATCGACAACGGTCGTCCGATCTCTATTCGCCAGAGCAAACAGAGCGAGTCATCCAAGCAGCAGGAGGAGCAGTCGCAGGAGAGGTAGATACAGACTGGATTATCTTTTGCCCGTTCCACCCAAACCACAATACACCAGCAGCAGAAATAGACAAGGAGAAGGGAACCTTCTTCTGCTTTGCCTGCCGACAGATTGCATCTCTTGAAGAATACTACATGAAGATGACTGGGAACAGCATGTTTGCTGCTCTACGCACTATCAAGAAGTTTGAAACAGAAATAGATTTTGTCGCTCACCTAGACACACAACTCAAGGATAAGCCAGAGTATGTCCCCTTTGATAGCGACGTAGTTGAGCGTCTGCATAACCAGGCACTCGTAACAGATCGTGCCCTGGAATATTTTGCGGGTAGAGGAATAACAAACCTCAAAGAATACAAACTAGGTTACTCAGAAGCACAAGACATGGTAACCATCCCTCAGTACGATCCAACAGGAACTATCTGTGTGGGCTTTGTGGCCCGTAGTGTTGAGGGTAAAGACTTTAAGAACACACCTAAACTTCCTAAGTCTAAGATTCTTTTTAACTTACATAGAGTTAGGAACTCTGGAACTGTCTACGTTGTGGAGTCATCGTTTGATGCGATCAAACTTCACCAACAGGGCATTCCAGCAGTAGCCACGCTAGGAGCAAACGTGTCGAACAAGCAATGCGACATTCTTCTCAAGTACTTTAATCAAGTTATTGTCATTGGGGATAACGATGATGCTGGGAAGATGATGGGCGAGAAGGTATTGACACGGATTGGAAGTCGTGGTATAATAATAGGGTTGCCAGATCGTTTCAAAGATGTAGGCGAACTGACAACAGACGATATAACTAAATTACATGAAAAAGTATCTAACCCAATTACACTATTAGGAGAAACTGTATGAGCATTGTAAAAGGACTAAAAACAATTGAGGCGGTTATGAACAAGAAGTCATTTGATTCATCCGGCCCCAAAACCCGCTGGCTACGTCTTGATGACGGTCAGAGTGCAAAGATTCGCTTTGCAAACGAACTAGACGAGGACTCACCAAACTTTGACGAGGGACGCAATCTCGCCATCGTCGTTCGTGAGCACCAGAACCCCAAGGACTACAAGCGTAAGGCTGTTTGTATGATGGAGGAAGAGGGTCGTGACTGGGCAGAAGAAATGCACCGCAAAGACCCCAAAGCAGGATGGGGCGGTCGTAACCGCTTCTACGTCAACGTCCTAGTGGACGACGGCATGGAAGATCCATACATTGCAGTATGGTCACAGGGACTAGGCAAGCAGTCTGCTGTTCACACTCTGTTGGAGTACACTTCCGACACAGGCAGCATCAGCAACCTAACCTGGAAGATCAAGCGTCAGGGCACAGGCACCGATACAACCTATGTATTGCTACCTACTGCTCCCGACACAGAGCCATTCGACTGGTCACCCTACGAACTATTCACTCTTGAGAATGTTGTTCGTAAGGTTCCCTACGCAGAACAAGAAGCCTTCTACATGGGCTTTGACATTCCAACAGCAGCAGGATCATCTGCCGCACCTAGCACCACAAACATTAACTGGTAATTCCAGGGTGGGGGACTACAACAGTCCCCCACCACAACCACTACGACAGAAGGAAAAATGTACTCACCACTACACGTTCACACACACTACAGTCCAATGGACGGCGTTGCTACGCCACAAGAATACATTGAAAGGGCACAAGCAGTCGGTATGGATTCGATTGCAATCACAGACCACGGCACACTATCAGGACACCGTGAGTTTTATCGGGTAGCCAAAGCAGCAGGCATTAAACCTATTCTAGGTATCGAAGGCTACTTCACAAAAGACAGGCTAGACAAGCGAGATAACGCTGATAGACCTGATCCCCTAGACGTTAACTACAATCACCTTGTCGTTCTAGCAAAGAACAACAAAGGTCTTGCTAACCTACAAAAGATCAGCGAGATATCTTGGACAGAGGGCTTCCATCGTAAGCCACGCTTTGACTTTGAGATCCTAGACAAGTATGGCGATGACCTTATCATTACATCGGGTTGCATGTCTGGTCTACTCAACAAGGCAATCGAACACGAAGAGTTTGCCGTAGCCAAGCAGCACCTAAAGTGGTTTGGTGATCGCTTTGGCGATGACTTCTATGTCGAGGTTATGCCTCACAACCAGCCAGGTATCAATAAGGCACTCGTAGAACTAGCAGACGAAGGCGGCTATCAACTAGTCGTTACTCCTGACTGCCACCATGCGACGGTAGACCAAAAAGTCATCCAAGAAATCATGCTACTTAACAACACTCATGCTAAACTAGATAAAGAAGCAACCTACGCAAAGTCAGAGAAGTACGAAAACATCATGGAGCGTCTTGACTATCTCTATGGTGCTGATCGTATGATGAGTTTCAATAAGTTTGATATTCATTTGCTCTCACATGACGAAATGGTTGAGGCAATGGGTGATGACTGGCGTGATGATATGGCGACTAACTCACTAGCGGCGGCAGACAAAGTAGAGGACTACTCCATCAAGAGTAACCTAAACCTACTACCAAAGACTCACCGTGATCCAGACAAAGAGATCTCTGACGCTGCCTATGCTTTCTTAGAGCAGAAGGGTCTAACCTCTGACGAATACATGGATCGCATGGCAGAAGAGTTGCAGGTCATCAAGGAGAAGAAGTTTGCACCTTACTTTATTGTGGTGCGTAACATGATCCAATGGTCTAAGAAGAATGACATTGTTGTCGGCCCTGGCCGTGGCTCCTCCGCTGGTTCGCTACTCTGCTATGCCCTAGGCATCACAGAGGTTGATCCGCTAGAGCATGGCCTCCTGTTCTTCCGCTTCATCGACATTGAGCGTGACGACTGGCCTGACATCGACACAGACATCATGGACTCCCGTCGTGAGGAAGTCAAGGCATACCTAGAAGCACAGTACAAGCACGTTGCCTCTATCGCAACCTTCTTAACTTTTAAAGATAAGGGTGTTGTGCGAGACGTTGCTCGTGCCCTACACGTTCCACTCTCTGATGTTAACCGTGTCCTCAAGAAGGTAGACACCTGGGAAGAGTTCTGTACCTCACGAGACACATCAGAGTTCCGTGAGAAGTATCCAGACATTATTCCTATCGGGGATCAGTTGCGTGGTCGTATCCGTGGCACAGGCATTCACGCTGCTGGTGTTGTTACATCAGCCAAGCCTATCTCACAGGTTGCACCTATCGAAACCCGTGTCGATCCTGCAAGCAAGGAACGTATCCCTGTCATCGCAGCAGACATGGAAGAGGCATCAGACATCGGTCTTATCAAGATCGACGCACTAGGTCTCAAAACTTTGTCGGTAATCAAGGATGTCCTAGACGTTATCGAAGAGCGTACAGGCAAGCGTCCCAACCTAACAGAACTAGACCTAGATGATAAGAAGGTCTATGAGATGTTAGCAGAGGGCCGCACTAAGGGTGTGTTCCAATGTGAGACCTCACCTTACACTAACTTACTTGTTAAGATGCAGGTGAAGAACTTTGAGGAACTAGCAGCCTCTAACGCTCTTGTTCGTCCTGGTGCTATGCGCTCCATTGGTCGGGCCTACCTAGATCGTAAGAATGGTAAGAAGGCAGTCGAATACATCTCACCTTTGATGAAGGACTTTACAGACGACACCTACGGACTCATCCTTTACCAAGAGCAAGTCATGCAGGCTTGTGTCGCTCTGGGCGGTATGACGATGGGGGAAGCCAACAAAGTCCGTAAGATCATCGGTAAGAAGAAGGACGTAAAAGAGTTCAACAAGTTTAAGAAGAAGTTTGTTGCTGGTGCGTCCAACCACATCGGTAAGACTTACGCAGAGGCTCTGTGGTCTGACTTTGAGAAGCACGCAGGATACTCATTCAACAAGTCTCACGCTGTCGCTTACTCTATGCTATCCTTCTGGACTGCGTGGCTCAAGACCTACTACCCATTGGAGTTCATGTACTCAGTACTCAAAAATGAGATCGACAACGACACTCGTACAGAGTATCTACTTGAGTGCCGTCGTATGAACATCCCTTTGAAGTTGCCTCACATCAACGATAGTCAACTAGACTTTACTATCGAAGGTAAGGGTATCCGGTTTGGTCTCAATGCTATCAAGTATGTCTCTGACCTTATCGGCGGTAGGTATCTAGAACACCGACCCTACAAGAACTACAAAGAGATAGAAGAACTAACATACACTAAGGGTGCTGGACTAAATAGCCGTGCACTCAAAGCGATGGATGCAATCGGTGCTCTTACGTTCCCCGACAACCCTGTCGATGAAAATAAGGTTCGTAGCAATCTCTATGAGTACCTTAACCTACCAGAGATCAGCGCAGACATTCCACAACACTTCATCGCATTCTCTGATGAGGTTGACGACTTTGATGAGAAGGGCGTGTTCATTTTCATTGCCGTCGTCAAGGGCATTCGTCGGGGTAAGGGATGGAGCCGTGTTGATCTAATGGACAACAGCGGTACAACAGGAGTGTTCGATGATGAGCACACAGAGATTGAGAAGGGCAAGAGTTATCTCATTCTAGTTGGTAACAACAGGATCATGGAGTACGTTCCTATTGATGACCTAGACAAAACTAAGTCTGGTTTTGTTCGCTTCCTTTCTCTCAAGCAGTTGCCTATGAGCGACAACGAATACTTTGTCCTCAAGTGGAAGGCACGCAAGACCAAGGCAGGAAAGAACATGGCGACCCTAGTTGTTGCTAACAGCAAGCGAGAGATGCGGAGTGTGGTCGTGTGGCCTGACGCTTTCGCAATCGGTTACACCAGGCTAGTAGAGGGTGAAGCCTTTGAGATGGAGTTCGGACAAACTAAGTCTGGCGACATAACCCTCAAGGACGTAATGATTAAGGAGAAGGTATGAACTATGTAACAGATCTAAATGATCTAGCACACACGTTACACTCTCATGCAAAGACGAAGGGGTTTTACGAGCCTCTAGAACACATGGATGAGAAAGACTACGTTGTGTTTTATCTAAAGCAACTTGCTATGATTCACAGCGAAGTAACAGAGGCACTAGAAGCAATCCGCAAGCAGCAGGGTGGCGACAAGGTTACAGAAGAACTAGCAGATATTATCATTCGTGTGCTTGACTTCTGGGCTTTCCTAAACCAATCAGGATACACACTTAAGAGTTTGTCCACCGCCCTCAACGAGAAGATCGAAACTAACAAGGGTCGTAGTCACATGCACGGGGTACTAGGATGAGCACAACCGAAGAAGTCCTAGCACAACTAAACCCTAGCCTACGCAAGAAGATTGCCCTAGGCAATGAAGTAGAGTACTTCAGGCAACCGCTGCCCTCTGCGACCCTCACAAGGGCTTTAAATGGGGGGCTACCCTATGGTAGGCAAACCCTCATTTGGGGTTCTAAGAGTGCTGCTAAGTCCTCTCTGTGCCTTCAGATAGCAGCGATGGCGCAAGCAGAAGGTAAGACAGCAGCGTGGATCGACGCAGAGCAGTCATTCGATTACACCTGGGCTGAGAAGTTGGGGGTAAAGACAGAAGAACTAATCTACTCAGAAGCAAAGACAACTAATGACATGGCTAACGCAGGCACAGATCTCATGGAGGCAGGCGTTGATGTGTTGGTTGTTGACTCCATCTCTGCGCTCCTACCCGCTATCTACTTTGAGAAAGACAGCGAGGAACTAAAGAACCTAGAGAACACCAAACAGATCGGTGCTGACTCAAAGGATATGGGCAACGCAGTAAAGATGCTCAACTTTGCAAACAAGAAGACTTTACTTATTCTTATCTCTCAGCAACGCAATCAGATCTCACCGATGTACACACAACTACAACCTACAGGTGGGCAGGCAACAAAGTTCTACTCATCTGTTATCATTAAACTATTCTCTTCTGAGTCGCAGAAGCAAGCACTAGAAAAGAAGATACAGGTTGGAGATAAACTAATCAATGAGGTTGTTGGACGTAAGATCATCTGGGACGTTCAGTTCTCTAAGACTTCCCCGCCATTCCAGCAGGGCGAGTATGACTTCTACTTCCGTGGTGAAAACATCGGGGTAGATCAAATAGGAGACGTAGCAGACCTAGCAGTAACCCTAGGCATCATCGAAAAGGGTGGAGCCTGGTACACAGCAGGAGAAGAGCGTTACCAAGGACGAGACAATCTCATCTCTGGACTGCGAGATAACCCTGAGTTGTTTGCTAAGATCCAGGCAGGCGTTCTAGATGTCTAAGAAATTTACTATCTATGATGGCAAGTTCATTTGCCACGGATGCAAAGAGGAAGTCCCGACAGCACGCTTCTGGAAAAGTCAAGTAGAGTTAACTTGGAAGTGTAAGAAGTGCGAACACGTTTCCCAGGTTGATCTCTATGTCAGGGGGTATTGATGTGGAAGAATGTGATTGCAGTAAGCACGAGTGGGTTGAGTGGCGTTCATGGCAGATTTGTGAAGGTTGTGGACAAGCCAAGACTCAGGGAGTCGTGTAATGCCTGACTACAACAAGCGTGAGAAAGCAGAAGCCAAACGCATGGGGGCCAAACTAACAAAGAACTCAGGCCGTGGAATGCGTAAAGGCGACGGCACTTGGAGAAACTTCCTAGTAGACTGGAAGTTCGCCAACAAAAGTTTTACTCTAAATAAAGATGTGTGGTCCAAGGTTGTAACGGACACACTAAAGTCAGATAGAGAAAAGAACCCTGCGCTTATTATCGTTTTAGGCGAGGGTAATCAAACAGTACGACTAGCAATAATAGAGCAAGAAGTATTGGAAGAACTTGACTCCCATACCGACGGTATGGTATAATAGTCATAAGAGCAGAAGGGCTTGTAATGAGCGACGACGTAATAGAGTTAGTCAATGAGGTATCAGAGTTTAGTGAGATCTCTGACTACATGAACGACGAGTACCTAACAGAGGTGCTTGGACTTATTGTTAAGTTAATAAGTCAGCCAGACATACCGGCTACGGCTGCTATCCCATTGATAATTAGATTGGAAGCAATGTCTGCTAAGTTTGCTATGCAAGCCTCTTACTACACAAACGTCAACAAGAGTGACAGAGCAAAGAAGAATCTTTACTACTCCATTGTTGACGCAACACGGCGTTTGGTAGATGCCCTTAAATACACAACAAAGGTATGATAATGGCAAAAGACCTAATGAAGGAACTATTACAAAAGGAACCAAAGAGTAATTGGTTTAGTGGTAAAGAGTTCGTAAAGCGTGTAGAGGAGGGCTACCTTAAGCCTTTCTCTGAAACAAAGTTTACAACTAAAAAGACATTTGCTCCTTCCACCCTTGCGTGGAACCAGGGTGAGTGTCCCCGCTATTGGTACATCGCTTTTGATGGTGCAGACTTTGTGCCTGACGAGAAGGATGCCAGGGCGGTAGCAAACATGCAACATGGTACAGTCTCACACGACCGTATCCAGAAGGCTTTTGGTGAGTCAGACATCAACATTGATATAGAGGTAAAGATTCGTAATGAAGATCCTCCCATCTTTGGATACGCTGACGGCATCATGGAGTGGGCTGGCGACGACAACGTTGTGCTAGAGATCAAGACATGTCGTGAAGAGGCATTCGCTCGCATTAAGACTAGTGGGCCTCGTAAGTATCACCTCTTCCAGGTGCTACTCTACATGAAGATACGCAAGGCATCCAAAGGTGTTCTACTCTATGAGTCCAAGAACGCAAATGAGTTGCTTGCCTTCCCTGTTGATCTAACACCAGAGTACATTAGTTACTTTGATTACCTCTGGGGCTGGCTTCGTGAGGTTCGTAGTGCTTGGGAGAATAAGCAGTTGCCTGAGAAGAACTATCGTTCTAACTCTCGTGTGTGTAAGGGGTGCCCTGTAAGGGAGACCTGCGACACACTAGGCGATGGAACAATCAAAATTAAATCACTGGAGGCACTACCAGATGTTGAAAAATTGTGAGTGGTGTGGCACAGACTTTAAGGCTAACGTAAGTTATCAGATCTATTGTTCTGTCGGTTGTCGAACGGAATCGACAAAGGAAAAGACTAATAACAAACAACGAGAGCGTCGTATCAAGTCAAGGGTAGGCAAGGAAAGACTCTGCACTACCTGTAAGCAGCCACTATCCATTTACAATGATGATTCATTTTGTGTAACTTGCATCGGAGATACAAAAGAACTTAAGAGATTCTTAAAGGATATCAAATGACTTTTGTTTCTGTTGATGCCTCCACACAGTCAATGGCTTATGCTATTTGGGAAGATGATCTTAGGGCTTGGGGCAAAATCGTGTACGAACATACCAGCAAGAACATCTACGACAAAGCAGGAGTCATTGGTAAAAAGTCTGGTGCGCTCACAAGAGCGTTGCTAGAAAAGTACGAGGTGAAAGTCATGGTCATAGAGAAGCCAATCTTTGCTAACTCTCCGATGACGGCAAGTAACCTTGCACTAACCCAAGGTGCCCTAGTCGGTGCCGCCATTTTCGGCGGCATCGACAGGGTGATTGGAGTAGAACCAATAACATGGTCAGCACACATAGGCAATCCTAACTTAAAGAAAGCAGAGAAGGATGTTATCAGAAGTGATAATCCTGATGCATCTCCCAATAAACTAAAGATTATTCAAAGAGATTTGAGGAAACAACGCACAATGGATTACGTCAACAAAAGATTTGGTTTAGATATTAAAGACAACGATGTCGGAGATGCAATCGGAATTGGCTGCTGGACTCTTGACAGAAACGCCGTTTGATGGTATAATAAAGACATGACTAAAATG
>WLWH01001148.1_pt1 | contig 18494 bp, 22 predicted proteins | sample 6712741 | NCBI WGS metagenome assembly WLWH01 (sample SAMN12718694, study PRJNA515312) | sponge metagenome | isolation source: marine sponge | host: Mycale hentscheli | place: New Zealand: South Island, Marlborough, Capsize Point | collected 2003-05-01
ATAGCACAACCTATAACCCTATGTACTTGGAAACATACCAGTCAGGAAATGACACTGGCACTATGTGGCTGTCATTTAGTTCTGCTCATATAGAGGTTTGGGATGGCTCCAAGTGGATAGAGATTAGACCTGAGTCTGGCCTAGACCCTATAGGTCTTAACAGCCCGGGCCAATGGCAGACCACCAAACTGGGTAGCATTGTTTATGCCACCAACGGTATTGATGCGCCTATGTACTGGGATGGGGACACCTCAAAAAGATTTGAATTCATTCCTGATTGGGCATCCTCTACAACCTCAGATCACAGATACGGGACTGCACAAACACTGGCAGGATTTAAATCCTTTCTGTGGGCGGGTAATGTATTTGTAAACAAGGACGATACAGGGTCAGCGCAGAATAAAAACTTTGGGCGTTCGGTATACTGGTCGAACATGACCAACTTCTATACGCCACCTAAATGGGATATCACAGATGACTCAGACGCAGGGTTTTATGAGCTGCTTGATTCAATGGGTGAAGTTTTTCATATGCAGCAACTGCGCGAGTCCATGATGATCTACAAGTCTGACTCAATCATAGTGTCCACCTTCATTGGTGCGCCATTTATGTTTACATTCCAGACCATCTCTCCTGAGATTGGTGTGCTATGTAAGAACGCAGTGGCAGACTTTCCGGGTGGGCATTGGTTTGTTGGTCGCTCTGATTGCTACATCAACAACGGGCAGACAATTGAGACTAAGTTAACCAACCGTGTACAGAATGAAATGTTTAAGGACATTGATGGTGACTACGCTGTCAATACCTACTGTGTAACTGACTGGGCTAACAATGAGATATGGACTTGCTACCCAAGTGTTGGGAACTCAAGACCTAATCGTGCGCTGATCTGGAACTATAAGAATGATACATTCTCATTCCGTGATCTATTCGATAAAACCTCTCATATCAAATACGGTGTTGCTCCTGTACAGAAGGGCGTTCAATGGGGTGGTGATGCTGCTGCTGATCCATACGAAGTTGGACCTTTCTCTGATAACTACTACACAGGAAACTGGGAAACCTCTACGGACTCTTGGGGCACACAGTCATATGATGACACGGTAGAGCATTTAGTTTGGACAGAGAGTGAGGGCAGGCAATTGCAACGACATGAGTCAGGCAATCTTATACTAGGGTCAACAATGCGAACCTCCATTGAGAGGACGGGTATTGATCTTGGCGACCCTTCAACGGTTAAGTATGTATCTGCGGTATACCCTAAGATGTGGACCTCCAGTGCTGATGCTACGTTCAATGTGTGGACAGCCCATCAGATGAACACTGAGGATGCTGTATCTTGGGAGGGGCCAAAGGTATTCAACCCTGACACCATGAACAAGATCAGTGTGCGAACCAGTGGTAAGTTCTTTGGAATCAGAATGGAATCGAACGGAGACTTTGACTGGCTGCTTTCTGGATTGGAATGGGAGACAGCTACATCAGGACGAAGAGGAAGCAGGGTATATACATGACAGACAAATCAAGACTGCCACGCTATACCCCTGCTGTACCTCCTCTTGATACTGATTATATGCCTTTGTACATACAGAGAAACTTACAGCAGATAGCGGTGCACTTAAACAGAGTGATTAGACAGATGGAATTATTGAAAGAGCAGTTCCCAGATATTGATTGGGAAACTCGTGAAAAACAAATACGAACACAAAAGTAGAGGAATTACAAAATGATGGGATTATTAAACCTTGTTGGAGGCGGCGGCAAACCTTCAGATGAAGAGATGCAGAAACGCTACCAGAATCTTAAAGAATCTTATATAGAGCGTCAGGGCGGAATGCCTGATTCTCCAGTTCCGGGCGCAAGTCAAGTAGCCTACCAAAGTAATTCTGATTACTCAATTGGAGACATTGCCCCCGTTATCCGTACAGACAAAAAGGGTAATAAATATATTTCTGACCCTCATGGGGCAAGTGACTATAGATTCAACGAAAGGACTGGTGCTTGGAATGCAGGCGGTGGCAAGACGCTTATGCTTACGGAGGCAACGGCACCACCCGCAGCTCCTTCTGGAGGACAACCAGCAGCACCGGTTAATGAAGACTGGAGAAAATCAATAAGACAGCCTGTCACCCAACCAAGTGATCCAGTAGGTACATCAGGTCAAATGGGTGATACATATGACAACATGATTGCTTGGGAGCCAATATCAAGTGACGGACAGGGTGGGATTCAAAAGATGAACCCATTAGTTGATCCAAATAACTGGCTTCACAATACACCCGCAGAGCATCAGGCTGTTCCAAATCCTGGAATTTATGTTAACAATGGAATATATGGGATGCTTGATCAACCTGTAATTCAGAATAAAAAACGCAACCCTTACTCAATGATAGGATAAAATTATGGGACTTTTTTCACCTTCGATAACTCAAGCAGATTCCACCTCAACAACAACTAGTGGTTCTAGCAGCTCGTCCTCCCAAACTCCTTATCAACAGGAGCAGTATAAGCAAGTATTAGGGCAGGCTCAAAATCTTTACGAACAAGGAATGCCTCAATACTATGGAGGCCCTACTGTTGCTGGAATGACCCCTGCACAACTGGAGTCAATGAACCTGACGTCTAACTGGGTAACCGGTGGCGCTCAGGACATGATGGGCTTGCAGAATAAAAACTATATGGACATGATGAGCGGTCGTGTAAACACGGGCGCTGGATCACCATATGCTGATATGAAGAATATGTTTGTTGACCAAGCGTCTGATGCAGCCAATCAGGTAATGCAGAATGTTCGCGGTAGTCAAGTTATGTCTGGACAATACGGTGGCTCCGGTCGCGGTGATGTGATGAACAACAGAGTCTTAAATGAGGCTAACAAAAGTGTGACTAACAACTTGGCTGGAATGTATAACAACGCTTACAACCAGGCTCAGAACACCAGAAACAATGCTTTAGGTCAGTACGGTAGCATCATGAATATGCCGTTGCAAATGTCTGCTGGACTTTACAATCAAGTTGGTCTTCCACAGCAGCAACTCAATCAGAGGCTTATGGATGACGCCAAACAGAGATATGATTACAACTCTATGCTTCCATATAAAAATCTTGATTACTTTAAGAATGCAATCTCTGGAAACATGGGCGGTACTACTAGCTCTTCAAGCGGTGGAACAAGCACTACAACTTCCAGCAGACCTGTGGTTGGTCCTAGCACGATGGATAATATTCAGCAGGTTGCAGGAATTGCTGGAACCATTATGGGTATCTCTGACGAAAGGCTTAAGGATAACATCAAGTATATCGGCAAGTCTGGTGAGCATAATGTTTACTCATGGGATTGGAATGAGGAAGCAAAAAGTATAGGCGTAAGAACACCTAACATTGGTGTGATAGCGCAAGAGGTTTTGAAAATCAAACCTGATGCCGTGTCGATGGGTGACAACGGATATCTTCAAGTTAACTATGGAGCATTATAATGCCGGGTAATTCTAAATCAGTTGCTGATCTAGTCAGGAATTCAAGAAAGAGTTTTGAATTCTCTAGTGATCCTATGGATACTAGCGGTCAGCCATTCTTCCCTGAGCACAACTTTAATGATGTTGACTGGACTGCTGGGATACAGGCGCCTGAAGCAAGATACTCTTCAGACCCTATGGATACTAGCGGTCGTCCATTCTTCCCATCGGCTACTGAGTATGATGTTATGGCCTCAATGAACCCTGGTGAATTTGGTACTGCTGAGAACTGGCAGCCAAACATGTATGATCAGATGGCTGGAATGGAGCCTGGCGCCTATCCTATAGGTGAGTCCGGACTTCCTAACTCATCTGCTGTGCATCCCAATTGGCAACCCAATATGTATGACCAGATGGCAGCATCCCCTATAGCAGACTTTGGACAAGTGCCTGACCATATGTATACTCCAACCTATGAGCAGATGGCAGCAGCCCCTATAGCTGACTTTGAACAAGTGCCTGATGGCATGTACAACCCTAATCCTAATTCCTTACCGTCACCGGACGCTAGTTGGAATGTTGGTCTTGCTGGTGATCCAGGTGTATTCCCCGTTGGTGAGTACGGAAATCCAGTTCACTCTAATTACCAGAGTAATGAAGAGACTTGGGTTGATGAGTTCAGCAATCTTAAAGGTCAGGGGGAGCAGAGCGCGGATCAGCTTGCCCCAAGCCCAGAAGAGATGAAAGAAGAGATTGCTCGTCAAGCAGTTACTGAGTTGATGGATGATCCTGATTTCAAAGATGAGTATGACCTCATGGCTGAGATGAATCCAGGAGAGTTTGAAAAACTTTCCGATAAAGACTGGAACCTTCCACCTGATTCTGAGTACATGAAGATGGCTGGCATGGACCCTGAGTCCGGATTCATGAAGCAAAACTCTGTAGAGAATATGACTTACAATGCCAAGAAGCAACTCAGAGAAGAGAGGGACTTCAAGGCAAGGAATGATGCGGAAGAGGCAGCGGCAGAATTCAAAGAGCGTTATGGTGTGGATGCTGAGTATGAGAAGAGGCGTGCCGATTACATCGAGGGCATGAACAAGATACTCAAGAAGCAGCAGATCATGATGGTTCTTGGCGCTATCTCTGGTGACCCTAATGTGATGAGGCTTGCTGCTGGCGTTGCTGAGATTGGAACCAAGAAGTTAAACCTTGAGTATGGGGATATGGATGACAAGAGATTGCAGAATATGCAACAGAGTTTGTACTTCGATTCAGAAGGAAACTATGATCCGCCCGAGTCTCAAGAAGAGTTGATGCGTGCGCTCAATCAAATGGGTGCAACACAGAAAGAGATCAAAGCAATCACTGGCGGTATGTCTGATATGTTTGAAGAGCCAGCACAGATTCAAGTTGAGAATACACTTACTGGTCAGACTGCTAGGATAGATGCGGATCAGTTAAGAGGTTTGCCATCAGAGTGGGTAAAAGTTAATGCGGCAACTGGAGGCTCTTACGGTCCAGATACCGTTGATTCTAAGACTGGAGCCAAGGGCGCCCAGGCTGAAGAGATTCTATCTTTAAGGTCTGACCTAGGAGCAGCCATTGAATCTGGTGACACTAAACTTGCAGAAGAATTGCAGGGTGTGCTGAGCGTCAAAGAGAAACTTTATGGTTTAACTAAAGATAAGGATGGTAAAGACCTCACCGAAACAACCACTCATTTAAACAATGTATGGAACGCAAGGTTGGAGAACATCAAGAAACTTTCTGGCGGATACGATTGGGAAAAATTAGAGGACGAGCTAGGGTTTGGACCACCGCAAGGTGGAGAGTGGACTTCCGGTAAATTTATAGAATGGTTTGAGAATGAGTATATGAGGTCTCTGCCAGAGCAAAATAACCGTATTGATCCAGCAAACCTAGAAACAAACTCTGAACCCCAGCCTGCTGTTGAATTAACTAGGGAGCAAGCTAGGACTCAGGTAGTTATTGAAAACCCAGGCGCAACGCCCGAACAAATAGAAGAATGGTTAGACACAAACGGATACTAAATGGAAATTAAAACTTCAGTACCTTCTAAAAAAACTACGGCTATAACTACTTCAGTTCAGCCGAAGTCTTTTAGTGGAATCAAAACTAGCGTTCCCAAGAAGATAGATTTAACTAAGTTCTATGATGACGGTGTTACCAAAAGATTTGACTCCGTGTTTGACGCCGGTGCATTTGGTGGAAAGATGGGATTAAAGGATACTCTTAATGGTGTTATCCAGCTTATACCTGGCGACATAGGTGAGGCGTCTATTGCTAAAGATTGGAAACGACTTGAGTATGCCATGGAAGAATATGGCGCTCCAGTTGTTACCGCATTCTTTGGCGGTCTCGTTGCTGACCCCATCGGACTTGCTATCCCGATCTCAAAACTTAGGATACCTGGAAAGATATTAAAGTACGGAGAGAAGTACCTCAAGAAAGGTGACAAGGTTCAGGACGCGCAGACTGCTCTCAAAGGTAAGGACTACGCACAGGTGGCAGCAGGAGGCGCTGTAGTGGGCGCTCTTGGGTACACCCCTGGAGAGGTAGGCAGTGAGGACTGGATGAAAGGAAAGGCAATACAGACAGGCTTAGGAGCAGCTCTATCTCCAGTCGTGCTGGGCGCTGGTAAGGGTGTTCGTAATGCTTGGACTGGCGGGAAGAATAAACGATTTGGAACCTATGATTCCCCTATGGTTGGACCCAAGCCGAAGGACTATAACCCGGTCAACGACCCCTCAGCAATCGCTAAGACAATGGGGGAGCGTGGATGGGAGAAGTTCTCTAATAGCCCCACAGCATCATTAGGTACTGTAGGAGCTGCTGGTGGTGGATTCGCTGCTTATAACTCAGGACTGTTTGAGGACTTTGGAGACAAAACTCTGCGTGATTGGTACGGGGATGATGAGCCTAGAGATTGGCAGAAGTATGTTAACGCTGTTGGTGGTGTAATTCTTGGAGGCATGGGTGTCAGGAAGGTTGCTAAAGCAAACCCTGAGGCTGTTGGTAGATTCTTCATGAAGGGCTTTGGTCAAACAGATTCCTATAAGTCTGCTAAGCAGGCCCGTCGCGGTGCTGAACATATGATTATGGAAGGGACTGTGTTACCACTCGCAGCAAAACTTGAGAAGATAAGTGTTCCTGACAGAGAACTATTGTTTAAGATGGTTACTCAAGAGGACTTAGGTGATGCTGCTGGTGAAGTTGTTAAGCGTCTTGAACCACTCAAGAAGGAGATCAATGAGACCGTATTCAAGTTAGGAAGTGAATTGGTTGATGCTGGAATTCTTAGCGAGAAAGTATGGCTGAGAAATAAAGACAAGTATCTGCACAGGCTTTATAACAAACCAGGAAAAGCTGACACTGCATTTGGTGGTGGAGGTTTTGGGTTTATTGCCGACGAAGTTAAGATGCGTGGCAACAAGATCAAAGTAAATATTGCTGATTGGAAATCTGGTAAGTACGATGCTGGCGGCAGCAGAAATAAAGAAGGTTACGAATGGCAAGAGTTTGATCACACAGAGAAGGGCGCAGGTGTTGAGAACTGGAGTAAGTGGAAGCAAGAAAGGGCTGAAATGATCAAAGATAACAGTAAAGAATTATCTGATCTTTATAAGAAAGCCTACGAACCTTTAGGTTTAAATAAAACTAAAGCAGAGATTGGCCAGATGAGCGCCAGCGAGAAAGATGCTTTTAATAAGGCCAAGAAAAAGGTAAGGAAAGAAGTGAAAGATGATTTCATGCCTTATCATTTGAACTCAAAGATGGAGCCAAGCGCAACTGTTGATATACGCAGAGACTGGACAAAGGCTGAGCGTCAGGAGATGGGCGAAGTAACTGATATCTTGGACACCTTTCTTGCTACAGGTAAGTTGCTGGCTTATGACGGTGCTACTGCCAAGATGCTTAAGAGCCTGGCTAGAACAGACTCAAGTGCTGATCTTAACAAGGCTATGAATCATACGGTTCAAATCCCTAAGACAAAAGAAAACACAAAGAAGTATGGACCACTTGCTGGAAAGTTTGTTTCCGAAGATATGATTTATGACATGAAGCATTTCAATGGAGATGCTGGTGTCAATAAATTAACAAGCAATAAACTGTTCAGAATCTACCGTAAGTTTAATGCATGGTGGAAGGGAACAAAGACGGTAGGTAATCCAGCAGTTCATATGGGTAACTTCACCTCAAACCTTCAGCACTATGATCATGCTATGGCAGGTTATGGTTTCAAACAGAAGTGGAGTTTTCTAGCGCAGGCAATGCGTGAGCTAAACGCATGGAAGCCTGGCACAGGTAAGGGTTTTGATGTTGAGGGTACGGACCTTAATGAAGCAACCAAGAGAGGTTTGCTGGACGCTACATTAATCTCTGGTGAGCTTAAAGAGGAAGGTCTTGCTGCTGTTAAAAGAATCCTTGCAAGAGAGTCCACGCTGATGGAGAAGTTGCAGGATAGCGATGTATCTTTGGTTAAATTCTCAGCAAACCTTACCCAAAAAATATGGAATAAGACGGGTAATCCCCTTATTGAGAAAGCCTCTCAGCTATACCAGTACGAGGATAATGTCTTTAGGTATGCCCTATTCAAAGCGGAGACCAGAAGGCTCATGGACTTAGGTCTTGATAAAGAGTCCGCAATGAATGCTGCTACCCGTAAAGGTCGAGAGTGGTTTGTTGACTATGCCGATGTGCCGCCTGCCCTTGGTTGGGCGCGTGAGACAGGTCTCCCATTCTTATCTTACTCTTACGGTATCATCCCTAAACTTGCTGAGACTGCGATGAAGCATCCTATGAAGATTGCCAAGTGGGCAGCAATAGGTCATATCGCTAATGAGGCAGGATGGGCTTTGAGTGATAACGAGGACAGGGAAGAGATCGAACGGTTGATGGAGGCACAGTCTTTAGGCTATGACTCTATGTTTGGAATACCGGGCACATCTCCTACTAAGATAAAAAACCCTGACCACCTGATGAAGTTCTTCGGGAAGGATCAAGGGTTCTGGGATATCAGTAGGATATACACTGGTGGTGATTTGTTTGATGCTAGAGAAGGTGGAGCAGGTCAGATAAAAATTCTACCTGGCATGGCTCAACCATCCTTTGGTGCTGCTGGTGCTGTGGCCTGGTCGCTCATGAGTATTGACCAGTTCAAGGGTAAGACAATTCCTGAGGGTAAGAAGATTGAAGCCTTCTATAAACAGATGGTTCCTAACCTTGCATTCATACCAAACACTTATGCTAATGATAAGTTAAAGCGTGCAGTGTCAGGCAAAGAAGGTGAAACAATTGATGTTCACACCCCACTGTCTGCCTTAGCATCTTCTATAGGTTTGAAGATAGTACCGGTAAGCGAGAATAAACTTGAGTACCGTGTAGGAGCTAGGCTCAATAACAGGATCAGAGAGTTGAAGTCAGAAATAACTAGGACTGCTAGGGACTTTGAAAAGGGAACCTATCATTCACTAGCGAAAAAGGCTTGGGGTTCAGCAACCGGAAAAAGCCAAAAAGATATTGACAAGGCTGCTGAGAAAGCAATGGAGAGAGATATTGAATCCATCGTTAGGAATATTGAGCGTTTAGTCAAGGACTATGAGAGCAAGGTCAATGGATAACCCTCTCATTATAGTTAGGTGGGTAGACATTTGCTCTGCTGCTGGATGGGAAGGTATGGATGAGGTTGATCCTATTGAGGTAACCTCTGTTGGCTGGAAGTGTTATGAAGATGACAAGGTACTAAAGATTGGAACGACCATTGGGGAGGACGGATACTATTACGGTATCACAGCTCTCCCCAAAGGTTGTGTCCTAGAAGTTACCGACGCTTGTCGAGTATCTTCTGCAACTCATAAGGCGGTACTGCCAACACCTTACGAACCGCGTCGGAAGGATAGACCCAATCCGCACCGATAAGTCTTGCCTTCGAGCGTTCGCTGAGGCCAAGTACACTGATGATTAAATCGTACCAGTGGTTGGACCCAGTGAACGGCTTCTTAGGGTTGACTAAAGTGGTCTGATTAAACAGCCACTTGGAAGTTACATATTCCATTAGATTCTCCCTTTGAGAATCAACCATTCCTCAACCGCGACGGTAAGTTCGTCGATAGTTTTGTAGCGGTTGTTGTCACAGTAGAGATAGGTTAATTTACTATCAGACAGCAGAAAATACCACTCGTTGTTCTGATCCTTAACCCTCTCCACCCTCACCTCATTGTCTGGAATTCTACCCAGATTAAATGAGGAACCCTTACCCCAGTGAATCTCCACTAAACCTCATACTGTTTCAGTAGAAGGTCAATGTACAATCTGGCCTTCATTAAGTCCTCTACAGGATTGCCTTTGAGTTTGTATCTGGTAATATATTTAATTATATTGCCTTCAAGAAACCCTAAGCCGTGTGAGGTTATGTACTTCACAGGCTCAACACCCACATTGTAATGCATAGGCGGTTGTTCAACCGTCCCCACATTCTTTTTAATCAGGTCATGCCTGCCTAACTTCCTCAGTTCCTCTGTGAACGCATCATTTTCCGTCGTCATAATTACCTCCATTTTGTATTGTTGATAGCAGGTCATAGATGAGATGCTTCAAGTCATCAATCTCTGCTGTTGCCAGTGCCACTTGTTGTTCAACATATGTGACACGCCTGTCCATCTCTAACTTATGGATACCATCTTTACCATCAGAGTAACCATTAAGGTTAGCTCCACTCATATCTCACACTCCCCCGCGCTACACGCGAACTCCACATGCTGGTCTTGACTTTGATTTACATTGTCCCAGTCAATCGCAGCAACCCTTGGGTAAGTCTTAATGTCTTTAGCCTCACACAATTCGTATGGAGCCTCCATATAAGTGTGGCTGCTGTCCTCCTTAGGGAGGAAAGATACTCCGGACAAGATGTTAAAGTTATTATAACACCATGCTCCAACCTCTACCCATTCCTCCTCAGCAACACTAATAGTGACGCTGGGTTTGTGCTCACACCATCCGATCCCAAACTTCTTCCACATCTCCAGATGCTCTATGGCGCTTATGTCAGCGTTCACGACAGCACCCTTAGGTGATACCTTGGGAAACTTAAACGACCAGCTCTCGCTATTGTACGGGTCCGTAACATAAGGGATACCAGCCTCAATCATTACGTCTGAGATTGGGTCCTTCTTGTCATTGCGAACTCTACGCCAGTAGTGCTTGCCATATCTTGGATGAATCCCACTGCTTGAGTCTACAAATTGACTTACCGAACCTGAAGGCTTCACGCAGGTAACAGCAGCAGCTTGGTTGATCCCTATCTTTGCAGCAAACTCTTTGTTCACGTCAACAGCAATCCCTTTCAGCACGCCTAGTTGATTAGCACTTGCGTCCCTCAACCACTGATTGTCGTAGATACCAGTGAACGAGACGCCCAACAGGCGCTCTTCCTCTGCTACCTTGGTCCAGGCACTACTCAAGTACCTGAAGTCCGTCAGCGTTGCTTGTAGGGTCCCTAGGATTGAGGCTATTCTAACCTTTCTCGCAAGGTCAGCATGCTTGTCCCTAGGTCTAACAACTACCTCACTCAAATTGCACAATCCACGAGGTCTAAGTACGATCTCGCTGCAAGGGTTCACGCCAAACTCGTGGTCTGGGTCTCTCCTTTCAGGGACCATCTCTTGTGCTGCTTGCCGGTTAAAGATGCCACGCTCTCCGGACTTTGACTCGTAGATATTCTTCCACTCTGTCATCCATGCGGATACGTCAGGCATCTCAGTATAGCAAACACTGTTATTGCTTAGGCTTCGCTGACCGTCCATCTGCCACCACTGTCCAGACTTGGCTCCCGCCATTCGCTGGTCAGACAAGTTGCTCAGGCTGATCATTGCACTTCGTCTTACACCTCCAACTATAACACACTTGGCAATCATGCACTGAACGTCATGACATTCAAGGCTTGTTAGCCTCCGTCCAGCAGCGCCTTTGATCACCTTTGTTACAGACTTTAACATCTCCTCCAACGGAGCTGGCCCACTTGCCCTACCGCCAAAGGTCTTAAGAATTGCACCAGCAGGTCTGACGTTACTGAAGTCCCAGCTTGGGATCTGACCGCTGAATACTAATGCAATCGTTTCTTTGAGAGCCTTCGACCATCCGATCTTTGAGTCAGCAACTTTGATAACAATGTCACTCTCGTAGAACTCCCCTGCGACTGCTGGAAGTTCACTAATGTACTGCCTCTCAACGCTGAACCCTACGCCAACACCATTCATTAACAGATATAGAGTCTCGTCAAATGACCTAAGAGAGTCAACAGGCAGATAGCTACAGTTGTAGCCAGCAACATTGTCTCTACTTAAGGCTCCCGTACCAGGCTCTCGGTCTGCTGTCATCAGCGCCCTCATGCTTGGCATTACTTCATGAAAGTATATCGCCTCGTATAACTCCTGATACATTGGCTTTACAATCTTGGGGAACCTGTCTTCAAAGAACATTAGGTACCGGTCAACAGTCTCTTCCCAATCTTCACGCCTACCTTCCTCCTCCATCCATCTAGCATAGCGTGACTTGAATATAAATTGCTGGTATGGGTCAAGTTCCATAACTCGCTTAGGTATTCCTGCGTCTGTCATTGGTTCACCCCACTCTTATATCTCTCTTTAAGGTCTCTGATGTTTATCGATTCAGTGTTGGTTACATGATTCCGACCCTTACCCATAACCCCGATAAACGTACCGTACCTAGAGGCTCCACCTTTAACTGAGAAAGGTCCAGAGAAGTCAACGCGCCCCCCTAATAGAATGATGTTTTCAAAGTAATCATTTACATTGGAGCACCACGCAACTTCGCAAAGTTTATTTGGAAGCAAGAATACAACCTTGGCCCCATTTTCCACTTGCCTTGACGCTGCACTAACGAACCTAACAACTTCCTTGGTTTCCCAAGGCGGGTTAATAAATAATGTATCTCTTAGTCCAAGCTCCTCACTCCCAAAAACGTCGAAGGAAGGAGCAACACCATTTGAATCATGGCAAGCGCCATCTCTAGTTATCTCCCCAAAAGTTTCTCCAATAAAGTCAAGCAAATATTTTGGAGTTCTGTAGTCATCTTGGGTAGTGTTCGGATGCTTCCAAGTATTGAATGCTTCTGCTCTTGACTGACTCATTGGTTCCACCCCTCTTCTACTGGGTTCTGATCCGTCAAAACTTCTGACGGAAACATGGGTTCTGGATTAGGAATAAACGCTCTACCCTCTGCGCTCATGCCAGACCAGATCAAGCAAGCCTCACCATCTGACTTGTGGATTACGAACGACATGCTGGTTCCATCCTGATTTGTATACAGGAGGTACTGGTTACCTGTGTCCAACCATCCAGCAATCATAGCGACCTCACCGTGCACCTCTAACAGGGTATCACGCATCTCTATGGGTGTCGCACACGCTAAAAAGAATGGCACTGTTTTAGTGTTGAAGTTACTGGGGGCTTGCTGAGCCTCCGCTACTGATGTGCTTGCTAATAACCCAAGCACTACCAACACAACTACGAACAGAACCGCTGCCATATACCGCCTAAATATCTCTGACCATTTACCTATTTGTTTTCCTACCATTTAAATCCTCCTCGTTTCTTCTGTTATTGTTTCGTTTGATTGCTCTCCTAATCATGTTTGAGTAATCACTATACTTGCTGCCCCGGAAAAATGGGGAACCCGAAAGTTCCCCTTTAGTTTTCATTTATTTCCCTCGACTTCATTATTAGATTTAATCATCTCAAGCTCTTCAGCACTAAGCCTGCGATGAATAATGTCCCCGGACTCATTGGTCTCAATCTGATAGGTTACCGGCTTCATCTCATAGACAGTATAGATTCCGTCCTCTGGCTGACATGCCACCCTGGCGTCAGACTCAAAGTTTGAGAACCAGTCTTGCATTTGAGACATGCGCTCTATCATATTACCAAGCGATCTACTTGTTGTTAATCTCAGCATTTATATCCTCCTTAAAATGGTATGCTGTCTTCGGAGCTGACCTCAGCACCAAAGCCTTTAGGAACAGGGCCGAAGTCAACACTGCCTCCGCCACCGGAACCCTCTGAAAGCACACGGATTGCATTAAGGTATGTGGTTACCCCACCCCCACCTTGAGAGTAAGGCGCAAAGGATAACACTGCTTGAACAGTGGCACCCTGTACACGCTCAGGCTCAATGACTTCATTCAGGGCATTTAAAACCTTGACCTTGAACTTAGACTTACCTTTGATCTTGTACATACCAGCGTCATACTCAGCGTCTGCTGCTACCTGAGACAGTGGATTACTACCCTTGCCACCGTTAGCTTTAGCGATAGCCTTAGTCATTGCTGAAACAGAGTCACTGTCCTCAGCGAACATGAATGTACAGGAGAATTTTCCTGTGTCTATCCCACCATACTCCTCAGTTTTTTCCAAGTTAGGAAACCTTACCTCACATGGACCCACTACCAATTGAATTTTCTCTGCCATAAATTAAACCTCCTTTGAATTGTTGAATTGTTCACAAACGCCTAACTTGCTGAACGCGCAATAGTCTGCACATCTCGCATAAGTTGCTGGACGCTCTTCGATAAATACACCACCCTTGCCTTCCTCCAAACCTTGAGAAGTAATCCATGATTCCGCCTTCTCTAATGTAGGTAAGACACGCAGTGCCCGTTTGGCTGATTTCTTTTTGACCGCAAAAGAACTTGCCCTTTTCCATCTTTCCTCGTCTGAGCATTCCTTTGGCCCTTCACCAAAGTGTAACTCAAGACGCTCACGAATGTACTCCTCTTGCTCCTCCTCGGACCACAACGGAATGTCTATGATCTCAATCGGTTGCATTGGATAGTCTCGTTCAGACTGTCGTGCTCGACTCCAGTCTCTGACTAACGCATAAATCTGCAACTTCTCAATCTCAAACCCATTCCTACCCATTAGATAAGCACCGATGTTAAGCTGCTTCTCAAATGATGCGTAGTCTTTCTTTACTAATTTCCAAGCACTAACATTCTTCAAGTCTGCCAGCGTCTTAGTCCTGAAATTGTATGAGTCTATCTGACCCGACAATACCAATGGCTTCTCTCCAGCAACAGGATGGCTGAACTCCCAGAGGAATCTCTTCTCCATCAGAACGTCAGCATTACTAGCGTTAGCCTGCTCGTACCTTCCGTGTATGCCAGAACCCATGGAAGAGTACAGTCTTGTTGCGCTGTCCTCAACCACCTCCTTACCGTGAGACTTCCAAAATCCTGCTATCTGCGGACTGTCCATCAATTTCGTAGCACTGATGTCAAAACGCTCACCACCCATAGCATAGTCATTGTAAGTCAGGAACTTATGTAGTTCCAATGGTAATTCTTGATTGTTTGTAAACTCCAATTATGTTTCCTCCGTTACCGTTAGTTTGATGTAGTGCTCAGCATCCACAACCGCCAACGGCTTATGACGGTTACGCTTTATAAATAGCACTGGTTCATATTTTTCCTCAGGATTGTTCTCAACAGCCTGGGCATACGACGCCCAGACATTAACCTTTTCCTGACATTTGCACTCGATAGTTATAGGATACTGTCGGCGTGCTGCTGGTGACAGCATAATGTCCTCACCTCCAGCACCCATCGAGCGAGATAAGATATCATCAGGCTCAAGACCTTTACTATATTGTAGCATGAGGTCCCTAATCTTTTGCTGGAATTTTCTTCCTTTATCCTTCGCTGACTGAGGGTTCAAGTTCTTTTTGCGTCTCCTCTACCGCCCGTTCGACGTCATACAAGAAGCACTTGAATAACTCTTTACCAACGTCCTCAAACCCTAACACCCTGAGGTTGTACTTGTAAAGTTTCTGATGAATCAAAGTCTCAGCCTGTAGTGCGTCCAGGAAGTACCATTTACCTACCAGCTTTGCCCGACCCCATCGCCGAGCCTCACTCAAACGGTCCTCAATGCCGTCCGTATAAGTCTTACCAACCTTGAGTACAAAAGTGTGATCTGGGTTGCATATAGCATACACCCAACCTTGAGGTTCTCTTCGACCATCAACCTTGACAGTCTCCCGAGTAGTCATAGGTTTGCTTTTGGTTGATCCTCTCTTAATGAATGGTAGCACTTTGTTAATCCAACTGGTTCCGCCTTCGTTTTTCTCAAGCATCTTTGTTGCTTCAGCCCGAACCTTTGATCTTTCCTCTGGTGCCAGCTTGTTGTACTCCTTGATGCCCCCGCATAACTTGTAACAAATTTTTCGTATCGGGTTCAACCTAGCATTACGTGCGTCATGTGTCTTCTTACTTTCTCTTGTCTTTCTCAACATTTTCCTCCTGTTTTTGTTTTACATAAGCGTCTAAACTTATGCCTGTGGTTTTAAGAAATTGCTGCTCCCATGTAATACCAGACGGCGTTACGTGGTGTCGATTCTTCCAGCAAAATCTAGCGTGATAATAAATCCTTTCTTTCTGAAGTTCCTCAAACTTCTCTTGGTTAAACGGTTCCAGTTCTCAAACCTCCGCCAAGTGAGGCCATGTCTACAACCTCATTGAATGGCCTGCCTACAGCGTTTATCTTCTCCGACCATCGCATACTCATAGGGTCGAAGTACAGCTTGCCTACGCCAATCCATGCAGACCCATGCCTTTGTTTAACAACATGTAGTCTCGTGTCTGACTGGCGTCTAACTTCCTGCCTGTCTTCTTCAGAGAGGTTAATGTCTCCCAACTTCTTTTCCTTAGATTCGTTGCGCTCAACTACCAGAACATTGTCTGCCAAGTCACTGAGTTGTGATGCGCCACGGATATTGTATCTGCTGACTGCCTCCCCAGGGTTTGGCTTTCTAGTGTGGGCTACCACATGAATGTGTAGTCCTGACTGACGGGCACACTGTACAAACTCTGTTTGCAGCTCCGCCTGCGCTTGGTTAATGTCGGATGATGGTAGCTTTAACACCGTCAGATTGTCTATCACCACCTGTGTTATCCCTCTCTCAGCCTGGGACCAGTACATCACCGCTATCAAGTCCTCAATCTCAACGCTACCAACGGCGTCGTAGATCAAGAACCTCTTCTCTAACCACAGCAAAACTGCGGTCACGTCTGCCTCTATAATTTCGCCCGGAGATTTTGCAATGACCTGCTGAACTATTCGAGCAAGGTTTGCTGCTGGGCTAAACTCAGGGCTAATCAACAGAATCTTTTCCTTCTTGTCTGAGTAACCGTCCCGCATCCAAGATGTCAGGCACTGGGTTAGTAGTGCGCTTTTCCCGTGGAAGTTCTGACCACTCCAAACTGATACCTCTCCGATCCTAAACTTCATGCTGCTCATGCTCGACCAAGGTAGAGGTGCGCCTTTTTCGTTAGGGTCAGATGAAAAGTGTTTAACTAATTCTTCCCTAAAAAACAATGGGTTACGTATCTCATGCTTATGGTTACGATATTTGTCTAGGTCAATCTCATTTACGTCTAGGAATAATTCCTCCTCAAGTGATCTACCAGTCTCCATTTATGTCCTCCTCTTCAAAGATATCCTCCCAGCACCAGGCGTTCAACCAAGTGCTAGGATGTTTTATGTATTGCTTCTCGTCGGTGAATGGATACTTCTTGAGAGACCGTACTATCTCTTCATATATGGGTTCGCACTGATTCTTCTCCCACGCTTTAAGGGCCTGACCTTTGCCCAGTTTTTTGGGGTAGTACCTCCAGAATTCAGTGAATCCCTTAGGTATGTTGCCCGGTCCATATTTCATATGTTGTCCTCCCTTAGGTTAAGGCCAAACAATCTTCACAATGTTCGTCCGTTGGTTAATGTTTCTATCCTGTCCTCTCGCCAAGCCTGACATCATCACATAAAAAACCTCTCCGCTCTCAGGATACCAAGTGTTGAGAGGAGATTGCTTTCTAGGATACATCTCATGTGATGGCTTACAGGTTGAGGTTGGACCCCACCATTCCCAAGTAGAGCCGTACCAGGCACCGTAATGATACGCAAATATCCAACTGTTAGCGTTCACGTCTACCATCTTCGTGCCGCTGTGGTGTGGAATCTCAACCGTGGGCCAGTTCTCACGGCCAGGCACATTCATACAGATGACTCCGCCCCCGAGTTCAACCGACAACGTGTTGGACACCGGCCAGCCTGATACGTCAGCATGTAAGAAGATAGCTTTGTCCAGGTCAAACTCTGGGATTGTGGGTGGTTTCTCTACGTCTGAAGTTGTGTTGCTCTCTGAGCATCCAACCAATAAAAACGCAGCCAATACTGCTACAACTTTAAAACTCATATGTTTCCTCCTTTATTATTTGATGGTTATTGCAAGCGCCAAAACTAAACCAACCACTAAGCATGACGCAATGAAACCATAGGGGCTTCCAATGATCTCTACGTATTTCTGCTTAGGTTTTGGTGTGCTTTTGATTACCGGTGGTTTTCTAAGTAACCGTCGGTTTGCTGTGCGTCTTTGTCTTGCTCCTCTTCCAGCCATGTGTCCTCCTTAAATAAGTGTAAAGTAGTGGCTCGCTCAACGAGGCGGTCTTTCAAAACCGGATGGATTGACAGACATTTCAGCCACTACTCACCAAATTGGCGGCTCGTAGGGGAATCGAACCCCTCCTTTCTGCGTGACAGGCAGACGTCCTAACCGATAGACTAACGAGCCATAATTCTGTGGGGTTTTTCGGTGACCCCGAACACCCTAGCAACAAACCTTTGCTAGCAGGTGGTGAAGTAAAGTGCTCTAAACTCAATTGATGCACATCAATTCCTTCACCCTATAAACATATTATACAACACCGTGTCAAGCTTTTATCTCAAACTTTTTGGCACTGTGTTCAACCTGCGTGCAGTTATATACGCAAATTTCAAAAAAGCCGATATTAATAGAGTTATCCTGCACAAAGGCGCAAAATGGCTCTTAGCTCTGAGGCTGAGTTTTGGTTCTGGAATGCAGGTGGATTTGATTGCAGCCACGCGTACACATGCATGATGCGCTCGCCTGCCTTTTTCTGTTGGGCAAGGTATCGAGCGTCCCTAT
>WLWH01001150.1_pt1 | contig 18466 bp, 28 predicted proteins | sample 6712741 | NCBI WGS metagenome assembly WLWH01 (sample SAMN12718694, study PRJNA515312) | sponge metagenome | isolation source: marine sponge | host: Mycale hentscheli | place: New Zealand: South Island, Marlborough, Capsize Point | collected 2003-05-01
CTCACAACGGAATACAATATTATTTTTCAAGCGGAAATATAGCAAGTGGTGTGTTTTCGTTGTATAAGTTGAAGGACAGTTAGGACTGTTAGAATAGGAGATATATGGCAACTTTAGAAGAAATAAAAGCAGATATAAGAGCTGAATTGCAAACACTCAGAGATACAGAAGGTATTTTCAAACAAGTAGATAATGCAAGAATAGCTATAACTGATGATGAATTTGAGCTAATGGTAAGTGATAGAGCAACTGCTCAGATTTATGAACAGGACAATGGTTATAAAGATAATAGACGTGATGCCTACCCATCAATAGCAGATTTTATGGAAGCCTATACAGAAAAAGAAATAGGCGAGGATTCAACTAAATGGGATGCTTATGTTGTTAAATATAATCAAGCAAGAACAGACTATCCAAAGCCTAGCGAGTAATGGTGATGATTAAACTTGGTATAATTATAGTGTTTAACAATTCAAGGATTAACGATGGCAAATAGACAACATTTAATACGTGTAGCTACAACATCCGGTGGTGACACCAATGGATTAGCTGAATTTGCAGCAGGTTCAACAGAAGGTGGACCATTAATTCCAGCTTACACAACTACTGAAAGAGGAAATATTGCCTCTCCAGCTAGTGGTATGGTTATATATAACTCTACAGACTCACGTCTTCAAGTATATACAGGCTCAAGTTGGCAAGTATTAGAACAAGGTGACGTTACAGGTGTCACAACAGCAGCTACTTCCGGTCTTAACGGAGGAGCAGATTCCGGTGCAGTCACACTAGTAGTTGATGCATCAAGACTTACAGACGGAACATCAATAGATGTAGACGAAAGCAATGATTTAGTAATGTTATACGATAATTCCGCTAGTGCAATGGTAAAGGTAAAAGCTCAACAGCTTCATACTACAGAAGCACTTCAGTGGATGGGATTATAGGAGAATAAATGGCTATATATACAGCAGCAGAACTTGCAGAGGTAACTGCGTTAGGAACATCTGAAGCACAAGTATTCAGTAACTCTAACAAATGTATCATCAAGCAAATGTTGTTAGCTAACTATACAGCAACTGATAGAACAGTAGAAGTCAAGGTTATTCCTACAGGGGATACAACTGGTGACCAACATATCATTTTTGGTGATATAACCGTTCTTGCTAACACAACCACAACTATTGATTTAGCTATGGTTATACCAGCATCAGCTTCAGTTGCAGCAAAATGTTCAGCAGCATCAGCAGTAAATATACACGTTTCCGGTGTAGAGGTAACTTAAAATGGCTGAGATTGAAATCCCGGAGCCACTGTTATTAGACAGACTTGGCGGGGAAGAAGTTTATGGTTTTGGTCAAGACGGAGATGTAACAATAGCAGCAGATACAACCCTAACAAGGGATATGTATTACAACAATCTGAATATCAATGCAAACTGCACAATAGACACAAACGGATATAAAGTATTTGTTAGAGGAACGCTAGCTTTTACAGACGCTACTTCACGTATTGGTAGGTTCACATCTAAAACAACAGCAGGAACACTTAAGGGTGGATTTGCTAAGGGTGTAGATGCTACAGATACACTTGGTGGAGCTTCCGGTGAACAAGGTGGTTCCCACTCTTCCGGAGCTGAATTCTTCAAAGGTGATAACGAAATGTTCAACCTTACAGTAGCTTTATTAGGAAAAAAATTCGACCCATCAGATAACACCACTAAATTTATTGGTGGGGGTTCGGGAGGAGACGACGGAGCAATTACAGCAAATGCGGGGGCAGGTGCTGACGGAGGCGATTCGGGCTGGGGAGACTATCAAGTAGTAGGAGCAGCTGGAGGTAAAGGCTCTTCGGGAAATGCAGCATCAGCAGGAACAGGAGCTGTTGGTGGTGGAGTTGTTTTGGTTATTGCTAAGACAATTACAGGAGCAGGAAGTATTAGAGCAGACGGAGATAGCGCAACAGCAGCTACAGCAGGTAATGCTGGAACTCCAGCACCTAATGCATCAACTCCGGGAAATACTAACCCAACTAACTATGGTTCCAACCCTACAAACTATGGTTCTAACTCCGGTTCTAACTCCGGTTCTAACCCTACTAACTATGGTTCAAATAACCCATCTCCATATTCTTATCCGGGTAACTCGGGTTCAAACCCTCACACACATTATCATTGGCATCCAGTAACAATAAATAACTATTCAACAGGTAGTTATCACTATCACTATGCACATTGGCACCCATATTCAAACCCAACGAACTACGGTGCAAACCCGGGAAATAACTACTCATATCCGGGAAATAATTATTCTTATGGTTATTCTTATGGCTACAGCTACCCCGGTAACAACTACTCTTATGGTGGTAATAATAACCCTACAAATAATCACCCCGGTGGTGCAGGTGGTTCTGCAGGAACAGCTTCAGACGGTTACAATGCAGGTGGAGGAACAGTTGTATTGGTAACCTCTACAAAACCTTTACCATCACTAACTTTAGCTGCAGCAGCAGGAACTGGTGGTTCCGGTAGTGCTAGTGCAGGTTCTGTTATAACAGTATTCAACATAGACGCAGACGATACAGACCCAGCAGGTTAAGGAGTAAATTATGGGAATAACGCAAATAGGAAAAACAGCATCAGATTTTGAATCTTTTGATGTTATCCCCGATAGCATTTATGGTTCCGGTATGGACGGAAACGTAACAATATCATCTAATACATCACTCACTAGAGATATGTATTACAACAACTTACAAGTTGATGCAGGGATAGTTTTAGATACAGCAGGATTTAGAGTTTTTGTAAGAAATAGATTAACAATGGCACCAACTAGTGCAAACCAAGGAGATACAAAAATTGGTAGAGTTGGTGGACAATCTACTTCCGGAACTCTAAAAGGTGGTGCTCAAGCAGCTGCTACAGACTCTTTAGGGGGAAACGGCAACGGATATTCAGCTACAGCACCAACAGAGGGAGCAGAATACTTCAATCATCCCGATATAGCTGTTGCAGGTGTTATACAACACGGTGGTTCAACTACAGCTACAGGACTTGTAGGTGGAGCAGGAGACAATGTAAACTATGGTGGTGGAGTTGTCGTAGTTTGTGCTAGAAAAATACAAGGTCACGGAACAATAGTTGCTAGTGGGGAAACCACTACAGGTGGTGGAGTTATATTTATAGTTTCACAAACTATTCCTCTTACTGGTGTAACTACAGATGTTACAGGATTTGCTGCAGGGACTGTAAAGACATTTAAGGTGTAACAATGAGTTCACCTAAATATATTCGTGTTCATCTAGACAGATTTGGCTCAGATACTGAAGAATACAACTTATGGTATTGCTTGGGTATGTATTATCCGGATTTTACAAATCCTTTATTCCCAAATAACACTTCAGACTTACAACATCCATACTATCCAAGAAAAGCAATAGCTTTTAACGAACAGAAATATGTAGATATCCCTATGGAGCAATCTGCTGTAGTTTCTTTTTATATCAACAGAAAAGATGGATATCAAGTTTATAACGGAGAAATTAGTGGGACAGAAGGTATAGAAACTGGTGGATTAGACCCTTTCAAATACGAAACAGGTTATATGTGGACAGTAGATACAAATGTTAATCCACAATCAGAAGTTTGGATTAAAGAAGGTAAGCCATACGTTTATAAAGACAGCACATTTAATGGAATACTAGCCTTTGGCATATCTACGGTTGGGGCATCAGATGATGAATTAGACCAAGATGAAACATCTTCAGAAAAAACAATGGGAAGTAAGTATCGTATATTTTATGATTTTAAAAACTACTTTGAACTAGATATACCCGAAGAAGCATCATACGAGTTGTGGGGGGACACTGGAAAAGAACCTTCAGAGTTTCAAATGCTATACTTAAAGGGTAAATCTTTTAATAATATAGGAGAAGATAATATGGACTTGTCATTAAGTGCTGAAGCGCTACAAGAACAGAAAGACGATGCAAAACAGATGTTAGAGTCTGCTATTGCTAACAGTCTTTACAAAATCGGAGAAGATGTTGATGATTTTGATGAAACTGCTTTCTTGGCTGATGTAGCTGCATTCAAAGCTACTAAGGATATTTCTTTTAATCAAACAATTGATTATTTGAAAGTGTGCATAGATAATTTAAATACAATCAACGGATAAAGGTTTAGGGAGGGATATGCGTAAAATTTTTTACGTTCCAAAATCTAAAGACTATATGGATTATGAATCTGAATGGAAGGGTGTAACTGCGCTCATCCAAACTGGTTTAAGTGAAAATATAGAAAAATTTGTTGATAATCCGGAAGTTGCCCAAATGGTCAATATACCGGAATATTTTAGTTTAGAAGCACCCAATCACTGTAGTGATAAAGAATACTTTCAAGTAGAGTATTACGACGATTTCGAAGTTCTCAAAAGAGATAAAGCCGATATATCTATACAGGTATGGAAAAAGAACCTAGATAATCCTTCGCAAGAAGATATCTTAGTAGAGACTTACCCATTGTGGTTTGAGGTAGGTAGAAAAATATGGATAACAAACCACATTCAATTAAGTATTGGCTGGTATGATATAGTTCTTTTAAAAGGCTCAGAGGAAATTGACAGTAAAGAAATGTCAATATATGAGTATTTTTTAGAGGAAGAATGAAAAGAAACTTATTTAAAAACGTAGAACCATATCCAGTTGTTCCGGGAGTTTATACTTGGGAAAGTTGTTTAGATGTTCCTAATGGTATTGTCGATATTATGAATAAAGAAGTCGACGATTGGAAAGACAGCATATCTAAATCAGATGTAAAAGATAATGATTCTCTTAAATCAGTTTATGGCTCAAACGGACCAATAAGGTTCGACCCGGAAGTAAACTTTCATAGAGAAGAATCACAAACATTCCTAAGACAAGTTCAAAGAAACGCTTTAGATAAAGCTGCTGATTATATGCAGATATACCCCGATGTAGAGATGGAAGTGAACTGGATGGAAACTTGGCAATACATTACATATAAACCACCAAAACATATGACTTTTCATAGTGATAATCACGCTGTTAGGGACCCAAGAACAAATAAACATCACATTGCCCCATATTTAAGAAGATTTACAATACTCACTTACTTAAATGATGACTTTGACGGAGGTTCTTTAGTATTTAGATATTTTCCCGAAGTAGCACCTTACAAACCACCAGCAGGTAGTGTAGTAATTATGCCTAGTGCTTATGTATGGTCACACGCTACAACGCCATTATTAAATGGTAGGAAAGCTGCATTTCTAGTTTCTATGAGTAGTCACTATGATGTAGGCTCTGAAGAAACAGGAGCACCGGTTGAATTGCTATCAAAGAGGGAGTTAAGATAATGGAAAACTATACAACTATGGGAAGTGTAGAGATTTACTATGACTTTTTAACCAAAGAATAATCACAAAATATTATTGATTCTATTGAAGCTATTGATATTGATAAAGGTTTCCCAACAGGATTCGAAGATGCAAAAGTTGGTAAAGGTCATAAAGGTGGAGAGATAAGAAGTAATTCCTTGTTTCCTATAACTCAACACGCAAATACAGACCCTAATCAAAGAGAATATAGAGAAGCAGTTAAGAACGGAACAGATACATATTTTAAAGAATTAAAGGAAATACAAGACTTACTGTCATATAAATTAGTTGAATTCGTTGGTAGATATACCGATAAGTATGAATTCAGTATTGATTTTGATGAAGGTTTTACATTGTTAAGGTATAAAGGTGGTCAAGAATATAAACCACATTGTGATTATGCACCACATATACCAAGACATTTATCTGCTTTAATTCTTTTGAATCCATCAGAATATGAAGGTGGAGGAACATATTTTGAACATTTTAAAGAATCTATTAAGACCGAAGCTCCAGCTTTAATATTATTCCCTAGTAACTATGCATACTCTCATAGAGCAATGCCAGTTATCAGTGGAACTAAATATGCAATTGTAACTTGGTTGGGTCATCCTTTCGATACAGATGGAATGCCGGGAATGTATTTACCAAGAGGAGGTAATCAATGAATGCAACAGGAGTAAATGATTTATTTAAAGGTCTACAGTTTGATGAACTTGAATACTATATGGATACTCAGTCACCACATATAGACCCGGATAACTGGGAACATAGAGGAACTCACTATGCAAAAGCTGGTGGACCACTAGACATATTACATAAATTTACAACTGACAAAGCTAGAGATATTTTTGCAGTTCACGATTTACTGCCAACCTCATCAAGAATACTATGGTATGAGTTTTCACCGGATGGTAAAGAACATTTTGATGATGGAGCTGTAGAATACACAATATTGTATAACTATTATTCAGAAGAACCAGTAAAGCTTTTATACCCAACTGGTGAATATACATTAGATAACAATGAAGCTGTAGCTTATTTTGGTCAAGAAGACTTACATCAAAGAAAAAAAACTGAAGGTATCTCAATATGTATATCTTTTGCTTATGCCAAACCCTCAAATCCACACTTCGCTTTGGGAGAGTATAATGGGTTAGGTTATAATTTTAAATCAACCAAAGAGGAGATAGAAGAAAATTGGCTATAGTATCACAATCATTTAGATGTGGACCAACATTACAGTTCGATAATGCTGACCTATTTGAAGGTAAAGCAACTGAGTTAGGTCACATCAATCCATCATTAGAGTTTTGGTTAAACGAAAACGCAAGTAACTTTAACAATGCATTAGTAATAGGTGCAGGCTTTGGCTTGTCCACTAAACAGTTACTAGATGCAGGAGCAGAAGTAACTTCTTTTGAACCAGCACAATCAAGATTTGATTTACTGGAAACAAACTGTGCAGATGGAAATAACTTTAGAAAAGCAGCTGGTAAATTAGCTGGACAAGAAATACTTTACGGTTGGTCCGATAATCATTCACAAGCTGTAGTTGGTAAAGCAATGGGCAATAACACACAAAATGTAGATGTTGTAACAGTCGATAGTTTAGATTTATCTTTGGACTTACTACTTGTTTATGCAAATGGTAAAGAACTAGATGTTTTAGACGGAGCCTCTGCAACAATGACTGCAAATCCAAGTATGAAAATTATTATAGGATGGAAACCCGACACAATAGAAAACATTGATGAAGCTATTACTAAATTACAAGCTTACGGAAAAACAGTTTCAATAATTCACTGGGAACCGGAAGGCGACACAATATCTTTGAAAGAACAATTTACTGGTGCTCACCACGTAGATTCTTTAAAAGCCGTATACAAAGCAGAGTTATTATTGGAGTAGTATGAGTAAATGGTGGGAGAAAAAAAAATATTCGAGAATTCTAGAAGATAAAGAACATATTGTCGGTGAAGACGAAAAAGTTCTATTCTTAGCAAATCCGGGGCATTCACATTATGTTGACCTAGCACCGGTAAAACCAGCAAGAGAATTTATGCCTAGTTGGTATAAACAACTACAGAGAGAGTGGACAGAATTACGAGATGGTGACCACGGAGTGTGGAAAGATGCAACTTGGAATGGAGTTCCTTATAAAGATAACTCTTTAAAAAAATGCCCTACTGTTAAAGACTTTATGTTCACTGGATATATTATCCCTTTATGGTTAGACCTAACAATAAACTTTACAGAAGAAACAGGATTTGACTGGTATAACAAACACGCTTTTGAAGAAACCATTACCTATCACAGTCCACACTCAATAGGTTCTATGCCAATTAATGATGGTTCTTGGAATACAGCAATGAAGTTTTCAAATCCTTGGGATATAATAACACCACCGGGTTGGTCAGTATTAATAATGTCTCCTTGGTATCACAGAAACTGGGAAATAGAAATTATGCCTAGTGTCATAGAAACCGATAGTTATCATCAAATGAATATACCGTTTCTCTATCACGGCACTGGAAAAAGAACATTTAGACAAGGTATGCCACTTATACAGGTAATACCCTTTAAGAGAAGTGCTTTTGACCTAGATTCTTTTGAAAGTCGTATTATGGACGAAGATGAGAAAAACTACTATGATAAGAGCAGGGCTGCAGAAAGAACCAAACAAAATGCTTGGTATCGTTGGCTAACACAACAAAATAAGAAAAAATGGAAAGAAGATGGGATTATAGATGAGTAAGTGTCCAGTGCCTAAAGGATTTAAAATACCAAGATTAACAGATACTTGGTCAGAAAAACTAAGTTCGCATCGTAAAACTATGCCTACAGTTGCTTTCACACTACCTAGACCCAATCAACAATGGGGTCAATTAGAAAATCAAGACCCACAAAGCTATAGTCCACCAATTAACTTTAGAAACCCACAAAAGTTTATTAAAGCACCAAATGGTTGTGTATCTACACAATTTATGAGAAACAGAATGTATGAAGTTTTATTTCCTTGGTCTTATGTAAAAGTTAAACTAAGTCAAAACAAATTTTCTGATGAAGTAGATAGATTTGCTGGCTGGAACTATCAAGCTAACTATCACGGTGCTGTAAAGCATCACGGTCCATTTAATGATTTGATTATGGAAGAAAAAGAAGCTTGGGGATATCCCGACAAACCAGTGATGCAGGTATCTTTACCAATTATGTTATTTACTGATGATGAAGAAGTTTGGATGGATGTAATACCATCAGATAGAAATGCAGGACAAAATTTACCAATATCTACCATTCCGGGATTTATGCCTATTTATGGTTGGTCTCGTGGATTATCTTGGGCATTTCAATGGGAAGATTTAGACAACTTAGAACTTAATCTAAATCACGATACTGTAATGTTTAACTTATTATTCAGTAAACCAGTAAAAATAGAATATGTAGAGTGGAACGAAACTTTTAGTAAAGCTTGGAATCAGATAAGTCAGTCTTCTGTAAATAGAAGAGATACAAATATGCTCTATCCCGATGCACTAGAAAGAAGACCTAAGAAGTTAATGCCAAAGAAAAAATGGCTGAAGTTTTAATAATTGATAATGTATTTCCTCAACCTTTATTTGATAGGTTAGTAAAGACTTGTAAAAGAAGATATGAACAGTCTATTTGGAATGATGAATTCGGTAGATGGGGAATAACAACTGAAGATGAGAGTGTAGATGGTTCTTGGTTAATGCCTTATGCTATGCGTATATTACCAAAAGCAAAAGAGATATTTAAGACAGAAGAACTAGATATAAGTTATATTATGTTTGCACAATACGAAACAGAAAAAGCTAACTTACCTAAACACAAAGATAACAATGCTTGCACCTTTACTTTGGATGTTTGTTTATATTACGATACACCTTGGGCTATATGGGTAGAAGATAAAGAATACTTCTTAGAACCTAATCAAGCTCTTGTGTTTTATGGAGAAGAACAATTACATTGGAGAGAAGATTTCCCGGACCCGGAAAATAATGTAGTGGGTATGTTGTTTAACCACTATGTAGAGCCGGACCACTGGTGGCATACTGGTCAAAGAATAGTTAATGGAGAAAAGAAATGAAATTTATTAAAGGTAACAATATAAAGTTTGCTACACCTAACCCAGCACTAGTAGAGGTTGCACCACCCGTTCCAGCAGCACAAATGATACCGGAATGGTTTCAAGCATTAAAAATGGATTTACCAAGACCCGACCAAAAGCCTTTCCCGGTTATTGGTCAGATAGTAAAAAAATGGTCTTCTCATACATTAAAGAAATGTCCAGCAGTTGTAGATTTCTTTGCAGAGGGATACATTATTCCTATGTGGTCAGACATAATGGTTCAAAGATATGGTCAAGAGTTTCACTTTGAGACTAATGGAAACAATGAAGGCTTAGGAAGTGTTATAGAATTTCACGATGAAGCACAATTCTCTACATACCCATTTAAAAGAAAAGATTATCGTAGAGCTGTAAAATTTACTAGCCCGTGGTTTTTTTATACACCACCCGGTTGGTCAATGCTATTTATGAAACCTCAACTTCATCCACAAGATAATTACACTTTGTTTCCCGGCATTGTAGAAACTGATAGTTTTCATCAAGTAAACTTCCCTAGTGTTTGGCACTCTGAAGGAGATAGAATGCTTGAAAGAGGATATCCTTTCCTACACGTTATACCTTTTAAAAGAAGTAAACATAATCTAATTGTTGAAGAATTTACAGAGAAACATCAGAAAGATAACAATATGGAGTCTTTTACTTTAAGAAGTAAGATGACAGGTGGATATAGAGATTTAACTAGAAAAAATAGGAAGAAACAAACTGGTAAACTGTAAATATGAAAGTTTGGATTGACCAAGATTTATGCACAGGAGATGGTTTATGTGCAGAAATATGTCCCGAAGTCTTTGTTATGAAGAATGATGGTCTTGCTTATGTTCAAGAACATACCCCTTATCCAAAAGTTTATTCAGCAATAGATGGAAACCCTCAAGGTGCAGATGGACTAGCAGTAGTTCCTATTGGAAAAGAATCTCTAGTTATAGAAGCAGCAGAGGAATGCCCCGGAGAGTGTATATTTACCAGTATATAATATAAGTATGGTAAATAATTATGATTTAGAATGGGAATTACTTAAGAAAAGTCAAGTAACAGATAGAGCACCTTCTTCTATTGTCGACGTTCCTAGTGCAGATTATGCTGTTAAAAGCGACTCTGAATACAAAAAAGAAGAAGAATCACAAGACTCTCAATAAAATATATATTTTTTATGTGAAATGCATAAAAGTGTCTTATGCGTATGTTATAATGAACGTAGTAAAAAATAATATATAGAGGTAATTATGACTAATGAACCAAAGCAAGAAGAGAATGTGCAGCCGCAAATTTCTGCAGAAGAAGTTGTTGCAGCATATAACAATCTTGCCGGCGAAAATGATAAACTCCGCAAAATGATTGATGAGATGGCAATCAAAATTGCTAGACATACTGTGGAAATCACAGAAAGAGATGTTGTAATCAATACCCTAAAGGGTATGCTAACTCCGGAACAGGGCAGCGTAGCAGACACAACTCTTAACAATAACGATACAGAGGGAGAAACCGATGGAAACGAAGAAGAAGAATAATTTCTTAGATATTGCTAACGAAGTAAAATCAGTATCTACTACAAGAAGAAAGCTAAAACTCGAAAAAGCTCTTGATAGATTTCTAGTTACAGGAGAAAATCAAATAGTAGATGATATAAAATCTGTTGTTTCAGACTTATCCTTTTCAAACCGTATGATACACGTAGCTTTAAGCAAAATAGATATTAATGTGAGTGAATCAGCCGTGCGTAGATATAGAGTCAAGTATGGCATCGTCGAAGGATAAAAGCATTACCAATAAGTTTTTAGAAGCTGTAAAAACTGAAAAGGTAAAACAAGCTGTAGTAACCGCTAAAGATAGAAGCGGGTGGACACCCGGAGCTACTTGGGACGAATCAAAAAAAGAAGGAACATTAGTTACTGATTCTATTGTATTCGATGGGAAAGGTGTCAAAGACTGGGACCCCTTTCTTTTACAAGAAGGATTTGACCCTAAGCACTTCTATATAGACGCTGACACAATGAAGTATAGAACTTGGACTGGTGTTGGTGGAGACAAAATGGTTCACTACAATGTGACCATAAAAAAACGTCGAACTTCTTATGATGCAGAATTTCATAAGAAAATCATTGCAGACGCAGCAAGATTTAAACCTAAAAAGAATTGGAAACCACCAATTGGCGATAACACATTCGTAGTGGTTTTTGCAGATTGGCAAACCGGCAAGTCTGAAGGAAAAGGTCTTGAAGGATTAGTAGAGAGAGTAACTGTAGGAATACAAGAATCACTTTGGAGATACACTACCTTAACTAAGGCTGGATACAAGTTTGATGAAGTTTTGTTCCTATGCCTAGGTGATATCGTCGAAGGGTGCAGTGGCTTCTACGAAATGCAAGAATTCTCAGTCGAGCTCTCTAATACTGAGCAAATTCAAGCAGCTTATGCTTTAATGAAAACAGCAATAGTAGAGTTTGCAAAGCTAGGACCTAACGTCAAAATTTTGTCGGTGCCGGGTAATCACGGTGAATTCCGTAACTCCGGAAAAGCGTATACATCTTTTATGGATAACAAAGATTTACATATCGCTTTTATGCTTGATGAGTTCTTTAAGAGTAATCCAAAAGCATTCCCTAATGTTGAATGTATTTATCCACAACATAGAGATGATGACATAGTGTTAACTTATGAGACCAAAGGTAAAATCATTGGGCTGGCACACGGTCACCAATTTCGTGCCGGAGGAGGTGCCTTAGCTGTAGCGAAAGCACAGAATTGGCACAAGAACCAAATGTATGGAGATTACAATATAGGATTTTCAGACATTTTGGTATATGGTCACTATCATCACTTTACAATGATTGAAGACCCAAAGATTATTATTGGTGCTCCAGCATTAGACGGTGGCTCTAAGTGGATAGAAAATACTCACGGAAAAAGAACTAAAGCTGGAATATTAACATTCTGCATAGACGAGAATGGATTACATAACTTGTATAAGTGCGAAAAAAAGGTATGGAAATAATACTATACTAAGCTTGTAAGAGAAGTATAAGATAGTTATAATACTCTGAGTAACACTTAATAGAAGGAACGTAATGGGATTTTATCTCTTAGAGAACGAAAATCCTAATGCAACTTTGAGAGAAAATAGTAAAAAGGGCTACTATTATCCAAGAAGAAGTCGTGATATACAGGGTATCGTAGTTCATACTGCTGAAGGCGGTAGGGAAGCATTAGGTATAGCAAAGTATTTTGCAAAGATGGACAGACCAGCATCAGCTCACGTAGTTGTAGATGACAAACAAATTATCAATTTACTACCCGATGATTTTACAGCATTTCACGTAAGAGGACACAACTCTAACTCTTTAGGTATTGAGTTAGGTTACTTTGCTTCTGAATGGGGAACAGATAAAGAATACGAAGATGCACTTATAGCTATGTCAGCTAAATGGTGTGCAGAAAAAGTAGAGCTTTACAATATTACACCTAGAAGACTTACACGTGAAGATTGGCTTGCTGGTAAAACAGGATTTATCTCTCACGCTGAACTTGACCCAACAAGAAGAACTGACCCGGGAATGAATTTTCCTTGGGAACAATTCTTTACATTGATTAAAGGCAAAGCGTATAGAAAAGCCAAGAGGCAAGCACCAAAATGGCAGGGTAATGTTTTCTATCTAATGTCACCTTATATGAGGGGAGCAGATATAGAACAATGGCAAGATGCCGCAGGTGGTTTAACTGTAGATGGAATCTATGGTAGAAACTCCAAAAAAAGAAGTATGGAAATACAAAAAAGTAGTGGTTTAGTTCAAGATGGAATGGTGGGTCCACAAACTTGGTATGCTACTTTTGGAATAGTTGAGGAATAATGAAGTTAGAAGTATTAAGAATAAGTTCTCAAGAAGATTCTACAAACGGAATTCTTTTTGATATAACTGGTGGTGAACGTAAGTTTTTATGTTACACCATAGAAGACGAATTTAGAGCTGACAAAGTGAGAGGTGAAACGAGAATACCGGAAGGTCAATATAAATTAACCCTTCGGACAGAAGGTGGCTATCACCAACGTTATACCTCCAAATATGGGGCTTGGCACCGTGGGATGATTTATGTCAATGAAGTGCCAAATTTCGAGTGGATTTTATGGCACACGGGAAATACCGACGAATCGACCGCCGGTTGTTTAATTTTGGGTTCTTCTCAAAACGAAAATATAACCAAAAAAGACGGCTTTGTCGGAGCGTCCGTTGTGGCATATAAAAAGGTTTACCCAGCGATTGCAGATGCAATTGAATCGGGTGAAGAGGTCACAGTTAATTATGTTGACTATGACCATCGAGAAGGTGGGAGATTTTTACTACCATTGTCACCAAAAACTGGTGCTAGTGGTGGTGGAGTTAAGAAAATACTTAGGAGGTATTAAATGCCGGATTACTGGAGAACCAGTTTAATTAGAGCAGCTAGAACTGCAGCGCAAACTTTTGCAGCTGTATTAATGGCTAATCAAGCAGGAATGTTTGAAGCAGATGTATTAATGGCGGCATCTGTCGCTGGAGCGTCAGCTCTTGTGTCTGCAATTCAAAATGCATTGGAAGATGCACCATTCCCATTTATGTCTAAAATTCCTAAAGGATAGTCAAGATATAATCGGTTATAATAGATAGAGATGGTCGGGGTTTTTAACCCGGCTATTTCTATTTATGGAGGTTATATATATGATTTGTGGATTCTGTCCCGGCGTTTGTTCAAATTGTCCTATTGGGATGAACTAATGTCAGACAAAGTATTAAAAGGAATGTCCTTGTATATCAACATAGGCAAAAGAATTGTTGCTGTATTTGTTGCTCAAGGATTATCAATATTAGGAGCAGGTTCCTTAGTTGGAATAGATGTTTATCAATCAGCGTTACTTGCTGGAATAATGGGGGTAGCTCACGTCGTAGAGATGTTAGCAAGAAAATTTATTGACGATGGAAAGATTACTTTAGAAGAAGTTAACGAGGTTTTTAATAGCGTTCCTACTAGAAAGTAGGTTATGCTCAAAAGTTTAAACACGGCACTACGCCTACTAGTTGTTGGATTACTTATATATCCATTACCTCTTGCTATGGCTGACCACGTTCCAACACAACCACCTTATGGAACAAATGCTAGTGATGATGCTAACGCAGGAACTTTTACTATTGGTATATTAGGTTCAGATGGATTTGAAGATAGTCCACCCGAAAGCTATACAATATTCTTTAGTCAATCTAGTGGTGTAACTGAAACAAATAGTTTTTGTGTCACTACTTCTTTTGGACATTCCACAAACACTTGGCAGTATCACACATTTAGTCTCGACAATTTAAAGTATTATTTTAATGACCCAGCAGGAACAAATATTTATTATAGGGTTAGGTCTAACAACATAACTGATTACAGTTTTTCTACATTAACAAATCAAAATACTTGGAATTTATATGCAGGAGCACCATTTGATTATAACCAAACAAATTGGTCTGCACCTACAGGAGATAATGCTTGTGATGACCCAAAGATACTTGATGGTATAGGTGACCCAAGTAACTTAACTATTTCAGCTAATTTACACGATGGAAGTATAACTATTGATTGGGATGCAGCACTAGACAGATATGAATATAGTGCAGAACGATACGCAATAGGTTTTGATAAAGCAGACCCACCTATGTATGGTATAGCGACAGGTAATGTTGGCGATAGTAATGCTTTAAATACAGAATACACTTTTACCAAGTCTTACTTACAATCAGCTCTTGATGCACAAGCAGGCGATACTATATATTTTAAAATTAGAGCAGACAATGATACGAGCTCTAAATACTCTAATTGGACTTCTATAGCTAGTTATACGATACAAGATGTAGCTGCAGGGGTTACCAATCTAACTATAGAAAACACTGAGTATCAAGGATTAAAATTTACTTGGACAAATCCGGGAACAGGTTGGTCAAGTCCTACAAGTTACAAAATAGAATATAGTGATGGAGATAACACTTGGAATTACGATGATGATGACGTTTATAGTCAAAATATATCAGATGCAAGTCTTACAACTTATAATCTTGAGTCTATAGCAGCAGGAACTTACTGGTTTAGTTTTTATGCTTGCACACAAAATGGTAGTTGGTGTCACGGTAATCAAGGAACTAGTCCAGTCCAAATAACAGTCAACGCTACTACTCCTACAACCACTACAACTATTCCACCTTTTGTTGGTCCACCTATGAATCCAGTTATAACACAAGAATATAATGTAGGTGTAAAAGTAGATTGGGATGTAGCCAATACAGGAACTTTAACTGCTGAAACTTATGATTTATATTTTAGAACAGACGCAACTAATGAAACAATTGTTTATAACCTTACAGAAACTGAATATACTATACCTTATGCAAGCATTCCTAATGGAGATTGGACATTTTCAATCAGAGGTTATAGCTCTGACGACGATGTGTATAGTGGTTTTTCTACTGAGCCTACGGTAACTATATTTAATCAAAAAGCTCAAGATGATGCAGATGCTGCAGCTGAAGCAGCTCGTAAAGCAGAAGAAGCTCGTATAGCTGCAGAAAAAGCTGAACAAGAACGTTTAGATGAACTACAACGACAAAGAGATAAGAATTTAGCTGATACAGGATACTCAGAGACTGATTCTGAGCGTTCTGCTAGGGAACAAAGAGAGTATGAGGAGGAACAAGCTCGTCTCAAGGCACTTGAAGAAGAGCGTATACGAAATGCAGACGAAACTGGTTATTTAGAAACTAACTCAGAGCGTGCTGATAGGGAGCAGAAAGAATATGAGGAGGAACAGGCTAGATTAGCTGAGCTAGAGAGACAACGTGTTTCTAATGAAGCTGATACTGGTATTTATGAGACTGATGCAGAACGTTCAGAACGAGAGCGTTTAGAAATTGAAGAGGCAGCTAGAAAAGCAACTATAGCTGCTACAAAAGCTACTACAGATAGTGAGGGAGATGGGGAACCTCTTACCAAGGATGAACAAGATAAACTAGATTTGTTAGTAAATACTATAATAGATTTAAAGAAGACATTAGACCCGGAGCAGTATGCAGTTGAAGAAGAAGTATTTGAAATCAAAGAAATTGTTGTGGTTACTACTACCACTACTACCACGACTACAACGATACCTATCATTGAAGATTTTGCAGATGAAGAAGATGAGGAGATACTTGAGGTTGAGCCACTTCCTAGTGATGAAGGAGACGAAGCGATACAACTCACAGAAGAAGAAGTAGAAATTCTTGTTGAGGAGACTGAAGAAGCTATCGCAGAAGTTATTACTATTGATATAGTAGAAGAAGAGCCTATCGATACCGAAAATTTGACAGAGGAGGAAGTCGTTGAAGCAGAAGAAAAAGCTGACCAAGAGCTTACAGAAAAAGTCGAAGCTGCCGTTGCAGAATTACCTACAGAAGAAAAGGTTAAAGTTGTCCAAGCAGTTGCAGAAACCAAGATACAAAACTTAGGTTCAGCTGATAAAACTACACAGAAAGTAGTTCAAGCTGTTGTTAAAGAAGTAACTAAAGTTGAAACAGTTGCTACTTTATCTGAGGAACAAAAGACAGAAGTTGGTCAAGTATTAGGTTTTACCGAAGAAGAAGCATCAGAAGACCTTACAATCATTGCAGAACAAGCAGCTACAGATGAGAATACAGCACAAGCACTAGATGAGTTCGTTGAAAGGTCTATTGCTAGCTCTGATGTAGAAGATTTTACATTGGCAGACGTTGTCACAGAAGTCCAAATAGAGGCGTTTATCAGCGACCCTATAGGTGCTATAATTGATGTTAACTTAGAAAGTATTGACTTTGCAACTATCGGTCAAGATATGACCTCGGACCAAAGACAGAAATCTAAAGAAGTGGTAGTCCCAGTGATTATTGCTTCACAAATAATTGCACAAGCAGGTGCATTAATAACTAGGAGACCATTTTGAAATTAATTAAAAAAGTGGTGGGTTGGGGTTATAAATTATTGGGTATGCCATATCAAATTGTATTATGGACACTTAAAAAAGTATATAAAGTTTTAAATGAATCGCTTAACTATTTAGGTAAGGGATTACAACTTATAATAGGATTAATCTTAAAGACACTTAGTGCCTTATGGGCAATATCCAAACTACCAATTGTTTGGACACTATATAAGGTAAAAAATATTAAACCTAAAGCTATGTTCGTTTGGCTAATAGATGTATTTAAAGAATCCATAGCGCAAATTTTCACCTTACTTGGTTTTTATATCGCTTGGTTCACGTTGACCGGGAGCGCACAGGACATTGTAGGTATAGCAATAATTATTTCAACAATTATATGGTTGTTGACAATAAGACTTAGAGACTAGGTATAATAGAGTATGTGTTTTATTAATGAAAAAACTGATGGTTCATTCATACAAATATGCAATTGCAAGTATGGTAGTGAACACTGTGAGGGTAAAAAATAATGTCTGACCATAAACATATGAGTAATGGATTTACGCAGAAAGAACTTATTATAATGGTTTTAGAAGGACAAGAAAAAATAAATGAGCGCATTGACTCGCTTCACGAAAAAGTCAATACAAAGATGTCAAGACAGGAATTCACAGGACTATTTGTGGGCTTTGCAGCCTTAGCAGCATTAGTCAATCAATTAATGTAGTCAATCAACCCAAGGGGGTTTTCAATGACGGAAATAATATTAGTATTAACAGTCTCACTTATCTCTATTGGTGGATTAGTTTGGCTCGCAGTGCTTTCAACAAGATTTATAAAAGAATTTATACCAATAGTGCAGGAGATTTTAGATGAGCAGAAAAAAAATAAATAGATGTCTTGAGTGCAAAGAGCCACTCAAACATATACACAACAATCAATGGATGTGTGACCAAAGTCCCACTAAATGCAAGGAATCAACAA
>WLWH01001151.1_pt1 | contig 18464 bp, 22 predicted proteins | sample 6712741 | NCBI WGS metagenome assembly WLWH01 (sample SAMN12718694, study PRJNA515312) | sponge metagenome | isolation source: marine sponge | host: Mycale hentscheli | place: New Zealand: South Island, Marlborough, Capsize Point | collected 2003-05-01
AGGTGTGGTTATTTTAAAAATGGCGACTGCTGATTATTCAAGTACAGTAACTGGCTCTCCAACAGTCACAACAGATGGATCCGATACAATAGTTAAATTTACAGGAACAGGAACATATACGGTATAAAAAATATGGCACATTTTGCAAAAATAGGATTAAATAATAAAGTTATAAATGTAGTAAGCGTTAATGATAATGAATTATTAGATGCCGATGGAGTTGAACAAGAAGTTTTAGGATCTCAATTTTTAGAGGGCATAACAGGTTGGGCTGTATGGAAACAAACTTCTTACAACGCTAATTTTAGAAAACACTTTGCTGGAATAGGTTATACCTATGATGAAGACAAAGATGCCTTTATAGCACCTAAACCTTTTAATTCTTGGATTTTAAATGAAACAACTTGTAATTGGGAAGCACCAGTAGTAAAACCTGATGATGGTCAAAATTATGTATGGAATGAAGAAAATCAACAATGGGATGTGATTGACAATTCCTGATAATACTTTATAAGTATTCTTAAATGGTGGTGGTATGAAAGAAGCAAAAAATATTAATCAATTAAATAATTTTATTGAGGGTTGGTATATCAATCCTAAAGTGTGTGATAACTTAATTACATATTTTGAAAATTCACCTGATAAGGAAAAAGGTGGTACAATAAATTCTAAAACAAATAAAATAGAATATGCCCCAGGTAAGATTTCTACCGACCTTGGTATTTATCATGAACATAATAAAAATTCAAAAGCAGTTAGAGATTATTGCGATGAACTTTTTAACGTTATAGAAAAATATAAAAAAAAATATAAATATTGTCATGTTAATCAAGAAGCTTGGAATATAGCTGAACCATTTAATATTCAAAAATATAATCCTCATGAAGGGTTTTTAAATTTTCATTATGAAAAAAATTCAGGTCACGGCCCAGGATCTTTAAGACATTTAGTTTTTATGACTTACCTTAATGATTTAAAAAAAGGTGGAGAAACTGAATTTTTTTATCAAAAGTTAAAAGTTAAACCAGAAAAAGGTTTAACTTTAATTTGGGGATCAGACTGGACTTTTACTCATAAAGGTATTACTTCTCCAACAGAAGTAAAATATATAGCAACAGGGTGGTTGAGTTATATTTAAAAGGTAATATGAAAGAAAATTTAAAAGATTATATACTTCATCTAAATAATTGGATTCCTAAAAATATTTTAGATAAATCTATATCAGAATTATCTGATAATAAAACTTGGCAAAGACATACCTATTCAAATAGTAAAACCTTTATAAAAAAAAGTAAGAATAAAAATAAAGAACTTGATATTTGTTTAGGAGATAATCTTACTTATTTAAAAGAAATACATGATTTAACTTGGAAAGCACTAGAAAAATATATTGTAATAGAAAAAATAAGTGGAGATACTTTTAAAGGTTGGAAAGGATTCAGCAAAATAAGATTTAATAGATATAAAAAAGGTCAAATTATGTCTAGGCACTCGGATCATATTGTAAGTTTATTTACAGGAGAACAAAGAGGCATTCCTATTTTAAGTATTGTAGGTGTTTTAAACAATGATTATGAGGGTGGTAATTTTATTATGTTTGATGATCATGAAATTAAATTTAAAGCTGGAGATTTAATTATATTTCCATCTGTATTTTTATATCCTCATTTAGTAAAGCCAGTAAAGAAAGGAACAAGATATTCTTTTGTATCTTGGGCATGGTAATGAAAGAACCTATAATTAATAACATTTTTCCAATACCTGTTTATACGACAGAAATGGATAGAGGATTTACTAAACAAGAATTAAATTTTGTAAAAGAACAAAAGAAACACTGCAACAAAAACGCAGGTAATATTAATACAAAAGATACTTACATATTAAATAGAAAAGAATTTAAGAACATTAAAAAGTTTTTAAATAAACATTGTGAAAATTATTTAAAAACTATTATCTGTCCAAAAAATAATCTTGAACTTTATATAACTCAATCTTGGTTAAATTATACTGAAGCCGATCAATATCATCATAAGCATGCACATCCTAATTCAGTAGTATCTGGTGTATTATATTTTGATTCAGATATTAAAAATGATAAAATACTTTTTAGCAAATTTGATAGTCCACAAATAAAACCTATTATAGATAAAGAAAAATTTAATTTATGGAATTCTGAAACTTGGTTTTTTACTGTAAAAACAGGCCAATTAATTATGTTTCCCTCATCTACAATTCATCAAGTGGAAACTAAAGAAGGTAAAAATACTAGAATAAGTCTAGCTTTTAATACTTTTTATAAAGGAACGATTGGATTAAACTCTGCTTTAACAGAGTTGATACTATAGATTTATAGTGTATAATCTTTAAATGGAGGCAGTAATCCACCACATACCTACTGCCTCCTTTTAAGGATTATTTATGAGTTTAGGATTTGACGCAATAGCAGCATTACCATTCGCTACATCAGGACCAGATTCTGATGTACTAGTATCAACTACAGGTAACGCATTAACCATTACAATTGGTAGTGTGGGTATTATAGCAGATGCGGTTACTGAAGATGCAACTGCTAATCCATTAACTTTAGGTCTTGGTACTTTAAGTATTACTGGTCAAGCAAATATAAGTGTTACGGCTAATCCTTTAACATTAGGTGTTGGAACGGTTACAGTTACAGCAGACGCTACGGCTTCTCCTACAGCAAACGCATTGACGTTAGCAACTGGAAATGTTACAGTAACAGGAACCGCACTTGTAAGTCCTAGTGGGGTACCACTAACAGTGGCTACAAATGACGTAGGTATAATAACATGGAATGAAATTATTCCAGGAGCAAACATGGTTTGGACACCAATAGATCCAAGTTAAAATTATGGCATCAACATTTTCAACAGATTTAAAATTAGAAATAGTAGCAACAGGAGAAAAAGCTGGTCTTTGGGGCACTATCACAAATACTAACTTACAAATTTTAGAACAAAGCGCTAGTGGTTATCAAGACATTAGTATGGCTGGTTCAAGTGTAACTTTACTTTTATCAGACGGTGCAACATCAAACGGTAAAAACTTTTATTTAAAACTATCTGGAACTCTAGGTGGTGCTAGAACTTTAACAATGCCATCAGGATCTGAAAGAGTTTGGATTATAAGTGATGAAACAGTTAGAGGCACTGCTAATAATACTTTAAGTGTTTTAACAGCTAGTGGTACATCTCAACCTGTCCCTCCAGGAGCAACTTTACTTTGTGTTTCTGATGGTACAAATACAATTACAAAAATTATTGAAAAAGGTTATGCAACTATAACTGATTCTAACTCACCCTACGCAGCTGTAGCTGGTGCACAAATTTTCGCTAACACAACAGCTAACCCAATAGAAATTGATTTACCTGCATCTCCAACAGTAGGTGATGAAATTACTATTATTGATACTAGAGGCACATTTGCATCTAATAACTTAACCATTGATAGAAATGGTCAACCTATAAATACTGGAACATCTAATTTAGTTTTAAATACAAATGGACAATCCATTACTTTAGTTTATGTAGATGCCACTAGAGGTTGGGCTTTCAAAACAAACACAGCATAGGAGCTAACAAATGGCTCTAACCAAAATTAAATTTGCACCTGGAATTGACAAACAAGACACAGCTGTTGGAGCTGAAGGTCGTTGGGTTGATTCTGATAATGTAAGATTTAGATATGGACTACCTGAAAAAGTTGGTGGTTGGCAATCTCTATTAACAGATACAATATGCGGCGTAGCAAGAAAAATGTTACCCTTCGTTGATAATGATGGTAATAGATATGTAGCTATTGGCACAGATAAATTTTTACTTGTATATTTTGAAGGACAACTTTTTGATGTTACACCTTTAAAAGCTGATATCACTGGTGCAACACTTTCAACAAATTCTACTACAACAGTTACGATAACAACTTCAGCAGCACATGGAATAAATGTAGGTGATATAGTTTTATTTGATAGTGTAACATTACCAGGTGGTACAGGTTTTTCAGCATCAGACTTTGAAGATAAAAACTTTCAAGTTATTACTGTCCCAAGTCCAACAACTTTTACAATTACAATGGGATCAGCTGCAAGTGGCACAGTATCGACTGGTGGTAGTATAACTTTAAAACCTTACGAACCTGTTGGCCCAGCTGCACAATCCTATGGTTATGGATTTGGTATTGGAAACTATGGTGGTACTATTACTGGTGTTGTGCAAACAGAATTAGATGGATCATTAAACGCAGATACTGCTGGTACAGGTGGATCGGGGACCGCTGTTACTGTAGATTCAACTACTGATTTTCCAACTTCAGGAACGATTGCAATAGCAAACGAATTAATTACATATACATCAAAAAGTTCTACACAATTTTTAGGTATTACTAGAGGTGCATTAGGCACGGCAACTATAGGTACATCAAATGGTCAGGCTCACAGCACTAATGCTGTAGTTCAAAATGCGACAGACTTTACAGGATTTGGAAGTGCAGTAGAAGCATCTACAGTTACATTAGAACCAGGACTTTGGTCTTTAAGTAATTTTGGTGAAGTACTTATAGCAACTGTATTGAATGGTAAAACATTTACTTGGAATGCAGGGATCGCGGCTAGACTTACAACAAGAGCTTCAACAACGACATCAGGATTTGCAACTAACAATAACCCCACAGCAACAAGATCAACTTTAGTTTCTCCAACAACAAGACACTTAATTCATTTTGGAACTGAAACAACTATTGGAACTCCATCTACACAAGACGATATGTTTATAAGATTCTCTGCAGATGAAGATATAAATCAATATACAGTTGAAGCAACCAACACAGCAGGCACACAAAGATTACAAGACGGCACAAAAATTATGGGTGCATTAGTTGCAAAAGAAAATATTCTAGTGTGGACCGATAATGCTTTATATACAATGAAGTTTGTAGGTGCACCATTTACATTTGGATTTGAACAAGTAGGTACCAACTGTGGTTTAATAGGACAGAACGCAGCTATCGAAATAGATGGTGTTGCTTATTGGATGGGTAATAATGGTTTCTTCTCTTTTGATGGTACCGTTAACTCATTAGCATGTTCTTTAGAAGATGATATTTATGACAATATTGATACTACAAAAGGTCAACAAATAAATGCAGGTATTAATAATCTATTTACAGAAGTAACATGGTGGTATCCAACATCCGGTTCTGATTTTAATAATAGATATGTTGCTTATAACTATGGTGAAGATAATGCTAGGTTACCTATGGGTAATTGGTATGGTGGAACAAATACTAATTCAATTAGAACAACTTGGATTGATTCTTTAACCTATCCTAAACCTTATGCTACAGCTTACAATAGTTCTAATTCAGGAACTTTTCCAACTATAGTAGGTCAAACAGGATTAGGTCAAAGTGTATTGTTTGAACATGAGATTGGCACTGATCAAATTAATCCTGATGGTAGCACAACAACTTTAACCTCTTTTGTACAATCATTTAGTTTTTCTTTACAAAAAGATCAGAGTGAAGTCTTTTTAGCAATGAGAAGATTCTTACCTAATTTCAAAGTCTTAAGTGGAAACAATCAAGTCACAATAGGAATTACTGATTTTCCAGCTGAAACTAGAACAGATTCTTCATTAAGTCCCTTTACAATTACGTCATCTACAAATAAAGTAGATACAAGAGCAAGAGGAAGATACGCTAGTATTAAGATAGAAAATACCGGATCAGGTGAGGCATGGAGATTTGGTACCTTTCAAGTAGACATACAACCCGACGGTAGAAGATAATGACAAAGATAGTAGTAAGATTACCAGAACCTAAAAAAGAATATACAGAGGATAATCAAAGACAAATTAACAGAGCTATCTCTACAGTAGTAGAACAATTAAACGCTACATACTTAACACAATTAAAAGAAGACTCTGAAAGATACACTTTCTTTGGATTAGGATAAATGGCAAATATATATAAAAATGATAAAGTAAGTTTAACAAATACAGATCTTACAACTTTGTATACAGTACCCTCTAACTCTAGAGCTATTGTTAAATCTATAAACGTGGCAGAGGATGCTGCCAGTACAGCAGTTGTAAAGGTAACTTTAACTAATGCATCAGGCACAGCTTTTGTAATTGACAATGACGTTAATTTAACTTCTGGTTTAAAAGAACAAGTATTAACAGAACCTTTGATTATGGAAGAAAATGAGATATTAAAAGTGCAAGCGGCTAGCGGAGCGGTGGACGTGGTTGCATCAATATTAGAAATTAATAGGGAGGACAGATAATGTCATTTGTAGAAACAGAAGCTTCTGTAAGGTATGAGATAATAGATGGTAAAAGAATACCTATTATTACACCTAGAACAGAAGTAACATTAACCAACACAGAAACAGGTCAAGAATACATGTCAGACGCTGAAGCTATGCAGGATGTACAAAATTCAAACACAGCTACTAAATCTGAACACATCAGAAGAGATGTTCATGTCACTGTGGAGTCGATACCTTTAGGTACAGCGACTAATATCAGCGATTGACGGAAATAGGAAAAACAAGTAAAATTAAAAGTTATGGGATTATTTAAATCAGCAAAAAGAGCAGTCAAAAAAATAACAAAACCAATATCAAGGGTACTAGATAAAGTTGTACCTAATGAGCTCAAACCCTTTTTACCTTATGCAGCAGCAGTAGCACCATATTTATTACCAGCTGGAATTGCAGGAGGTAGTGGGATTGGAGCTTTATTAAGAAGAGGTGCATTAACAGGTGGTTTAAATTTAGGGGCACAATTATCACAAGAGGGTAGTGAAGGAGATTTTTCTGCATTATCTTTAGGACTAGCTGGCTTACAAGGAGCACTTACAGCTCCAGGTGCAGCAGAAACTTTTCAAGGCATGACTACTGCAGGAAGTCCAGAATATTTACAATTAGGAGAAAAAGCAACTTTAGCTGATGCTGCTGGTAATATAGATCTTGCTAGTTCAGCATTAGGAGATCAAGCTACAATGTTGGCTGATAGAGGTTTATTAACTAAAGCAGCAGACTTTGGTCTTGGAAGTTTAAGTAAAGGAGCTGAAGCACTTGACACTGTGATGACTGCAGGTAAACAAAATCCATTTAGTATGGAAGGTTTAAAAGCAGCTTCAATTCCATTCACACAAGGTTCTGCAGATTTAGGCATAGCTACAGCTAGAAAAGCATTAAGAGATTATGAATTAGAATTAGATGCATTCAACGCTCAAGCAGGTTTAGCTCAAGAAGCTAATGATGCAGATCGAAGAGCAGCTATCATTGCTTCAATGACAAGAGCAGATTTTACACAAGATATTATAGATGAAACATTAGACCAACTAGGATTAAAAGATGGAGGTATAGCAAGACTAGGTTTTGACAATGGTGGTGATGTATCTTTTGGTGGTATTAAAGAAGCCATTAAAGGTGTAGCACAAAACAATATGGAAGAAGGTGTTACTCAAATGTATGTATCTGATTCAGCAGGTGTTATCCCTTTAAAAGCCGGTGATGCTGTTACAGGTAGAACTATGGAAATGATGGCGATGGGAGCAATAGAGCCATATGGTAAAAATGATTTTAGAGACCCTGATGGATATGAAAGATTTATAGACATATTCACTAAAGAGCAGGATAAAAACAAAGAGCTTAACGAAGAAGGAATGAAAAAAGGTGGACTTGCTTCTTACAAAGATGGTGGTATAATGAATTTAGGTGGTAAAGAAATGGATATGAGAACAGGTGGTTTCATACCTATTGGTGCCAAAGAGAGAGCGGACGACGTCCCTGCGAGATTAAGCAAAAATGAATTTGTAATGACTGCCGATGCTGTTAGAGCGGCTGGTGGTGGAAGCGTTAACCAAGGCGCAAAACGAATGTATGATTTAATGCATAACCTAGAGGCAAGAGCATAATGGCAGAACCAACTACAATATCACAAGTATTACCCGCACCGATATTAGAAGGTGCACTTACAGCATTCACTAAAAAATTAGAACCATTAATTGGTCAACAAATAAACACAGCTGCGTTTGCACCAACGATTGCAGCTGAATCACAATTACAACAAGATGCGCGGACAGCGGCTGGTGGATTAGGTTCACTTACAGGACCACAAGCTTTCCAACCTTTCATGTCTCCGTATCAACAAGAAGTTATTGATACAACATTAGCAGAGTTTGATAGACAAGCAGCAATTAATCAAACAGCTAATAGAGATAGAGCTATACAAGCCGGAGCTTATGGTGGAGCTAGAGAAGGTATTATGGCAACAGAATTTGATGCAAGAAATCAAATGCAAAGAGCAGGATTACAAGCACAATTATTACAACAAGGATTTCAACAAGCACAACAAGCAGCGGCAGCTGATCTTGCAGCAAGACAAGGACTTGGAACTTACCAAACACAATTAGGTCAAGCAGGCCAAGCACAAACTCAAGCTGGATTAGACGCAGCAGCGGCAGCAGCAAGAGAAGCACAATTCGAACCTTTCACTAGATTAGGTTTAGTAGGACAACAACTTGCACAGATTCAACCTGGTGCATTCCCTACTCAAACAGTAGGATATCAATCACCAGCTGCACCAGCTAGTCCATTATCTACAGCTTTAGGTGTTGGTACTGGTATCGCTAGTATTGGATCTAAACTGGGATTATTTGGATAATGAGTAGAATATTAAGAAGACCAATGTTTCGTGGAGGACCTGTATCGAGTTATGGAACGGGGATCGCTTCTGGATTAGGATATGAACTAGGTGGTAGAGTTGGTTATCAAAGAGGTGGGGGAACAGGTGGTTATGGTGCTGGTTACAGTGCTGCTCCAGCAGGAATAACAGGAGCACAAATTGTAAATTTTATTAGAAACAATCCTAAATTTGGAGGATTAGATTTTGGTGGTCAATTTACAGGAAAAGATTTAACGACACTTTTTAACCCTAATAGAACATACAGTCCAATAAGTTTAGATCAATCTGGAAGAGGTAGTGTGGCTAGTGGTAGAGGAGCTTTTTCTGAAGGAGATGTTACATCTACTCCTGAATTTTTAAAACTATATCAGAACATAATTTCTGGAGATACTTCTATGGCAAGCTTGCCAGGTGAGACAACAGAGAGTGATACAAGTGATACTACAACTAGTGAAGTTGTTAGCGGAAATATTGTAGATGAATTTGCTCCATCATCAAAAAAACCAGCAGAAAAAAAACCTGAAAAAGAACCTGAAATTTTACCACCAGAACCTGAAAAAGAAGAATCAGTAGATTATACAGTTGAAGATTACATTAAATTGTTAGGTGGTGATAAAGCTAGACGTAGAGATTTAGGAGATATGTTTGGTAGAGCATCAGCGGCTTTCTTGAAAGAAGGAGATGTTAGAGCTGGAGTTGCTAAATTTATGGAAGACGAATCTAAAGCAGGACCAAGTAGATTAGAAAAAATAGAAACAGCTGCAGGTACAATAGATATTAAAGATAAGATAGCAGGTAAAAGATCAAAAGAAAACATTGATCTTATGAAAGAAAAGGTGTTGTTTGAATTAGGAGCAAAATCAGCTGCTTTAAAAGAAGCTGGAAATATTAAAAATATGAATGCTAGTGATGGATTAACTTACATAGCAGAAAAAATTTATAGAGGTGGTAAAGACAGATCTAGTTCTAGAGTTTTAAAAACTTTTATAGATATTAAATTAAACACAGATGCAAATATAAAAAATGTAGGAAATCTAGGTGATTTTAAACTTGATGACTTACTCCCAGGAGTTACAATTGTTACATCAAATCAGGGAAAAAGAGTTTACTTTAAAAAAGGAAATAACGTAAAACAAATTGATATAAACGACATATAAGGAGTAACAAATGGCATCACTCACACTTGCTGATTTAGAACAAAACGATCTTACTCCTGAAGCAGCAGAAAATAATAGACCCAACGCTTTTCTTTCAGCACTAGCTGGAATAGGATCTGGTCTATTTAAAATTCCAGAAGGTTTTGTTTCACTTGGTGCTACATTATTAGATTTAGGAGCGGACACCAACAAAGTTGCTAAAGTAGAAGAGTTCTTTGCAACAATAAATCCTTTTGATGAATATGCAGAAGCGACTACAGCAGGTAAAATTACAGAGCTTATTGTTAACATTGGTGTTCCTGCAGGATTAGCTTTTAAAGTAGGAAGTGGATTAGCTAAAGGAGCTTTAATAGCAAAAAGAAGTGATAAGTATTTAGATTTAGGTGGAGATATGTCTAAAGCTATTCAAAAAAAATTAAAAGGTACCAAATTAACAAGACCAGAAACAAAGTTAGTTGATGCAGCTTTTTCTAAATCAGCGACAGGTTTGGAAAAAACTCTTGCTTATGGAACAGGTGCAGGTCTTGGAGGAATAGCTGAAGGTTTATTTGTTGATGATGTTGCAGAAGCGGGTAGCTTTGGAGATTTGGTAGGTGGACCTACTGCATTAGATAGAGATAAAAAAGATCCTGAAACTGAATTATTAAACAGATTAAAATTTGGAATAGAAGGAGTTGCTTTTACAGGTATACTAGGTGCTGCAGGTAAGACTATTTCTAGAATAAGAAGTCAAACCGGAACAGGTAAAGCCATAACAGGTAAGTTTAATCAGTGGACTGATAAATATGTATCACAACCTTTAAGAGCAAGAGGTCCTAAACCTCAAGCAGGTTTTGATATAGAAAAAACTATGGAAGGTAGAGTTGCTAGAGATAGAAATGTATCTGAAAATGCAATGATAAGAATAGATAAAATTGGAAGCAGAATACAAGATAAAACAAAAAAAGCATACGGTAGTAAAACAGATAATAGAACTAGAGAAGTGTTAGATAAAAAATTAAATGATTTTTTAATGAGTGATAAGTATTTAACTCCTAATATAAAAGAAACGAAAGGACTTAAAGCAGCTCTTAAAGGAAAAACAGAATATCTTTTTGATGTAAGAAAGATACCAAAGACAGATCCTATGACCAATCTTCCTTATCGAGCAGGTTTTGGTCAATTTAAAGATTTAAAACCTGGTAGTAAGTTACCAGAAAAAGCTAAAGTATTAGATAAAAAAACAGGACAATTTCTTCAAGATAAAAAAGGAAAAAATATTTTAGAAGATACTATGTCTACTGAAGAGATAGTTAATATTCAATTTAACAGACCTAGTGAAAAAGCATTAAATCAATTTAAAACAGATTTTAAAAAAACGTTTAAAGCAACAGATCAAGAGCTTGATGATATCATTAGAGAGTATGATCTTGTTAGAAATAATACAGAAGAATTGTTAACTGTTTATGCATCACGACTAACTCCAGAAGCATTACAAGACTTTGGTAAAATGATGAGAGAGTCTTTTAAAGATGCTTTTGATAGAGGATATGATGTATTTAAAAATAACAAAGGTGATTTAGGTCTTGCTAAAAACTATAGACCTACACAAAAAATATTAGAAGAAACAGCTGAATCTTTTATAGATGATGTAGCAACAAAAAGTAAAGGTAAACTTAAATTAACCAAACAAGAAGCTACAGCAATGGCTGACGAAATTTGGGATCAAAGTCAATTAGCCAAGGGAGTTTTATTAGGTCAAGGCACTAGAGCTGCGGGTCAAGTTTTTCTTAAAAGTGTTCCTGATTTTTATGTTAAGTCTGTAGCAGATACATTAGCTAATACTAAAAAACAAATTGTCGGTCAAAGTAATGTTTTATTAAAAGATCTTACGCCACAAGGTCAAAAAGTTATAAGAAAATTATTAGGTAAAACAGAAAATCCAATGTCAACATTGGTTGAAGGAACAGCTAACCTATCTTCTCAAGTTAGATTTAATCAATACATGGATGATTTAGCTAGAGAAAATAGTAGAAGAACTATAGCTTGGAATCGATGGAATAATGGATATAAAGAAATAAATCCTAGAACAGGAAAAGAAATTACAGTAGCACCTCAAACAGGAAAGGAACCCCCTATTCCTTTTTTATTTGATAACACTGGAGTAGCACGAAAAATAGCAGGAGGTGATTCTCGTAATTATGAACAAATTTTAGGAAGAGCAGCACGATCTGCTCAAGGTACAGCTTTAGGAAAATTTACTGATCCCCTTGCTAAATTAAAACCTATAGATGAAGCAGAAAGAGCTGCTCAAATTGTTAAACAACAAGATGCTAAATTGGAAGCATTAGAGAAAGCAAGACTTAAAGCAAAAGAAACCGGAAAACCTTTAACAAAAAGTAAATTAAATAAAATAGCAAAAAAAGCTGAAGAGGATGCTTTAGATGATCTTTTAAATCCTCTTGCTGGAAAAGTTGCTTTTAGAGAATACGCCGAAGCTTTAACAAAAACTAAAGAATTGTCTAATAGTTTTTTAGCTCAAGTATATCAAAACACGGTTCTTTATCCTAAAGCTACAGCACAGATGGCTAAAACAATTTTAGCTCCATTTACACACGCTAGAAACTTTATTAGTGCTGCATCATTTGCTGGAGCAAATGGTTTATTACCTTTTGGTAATACGGACGATGTAAAAAAAGCTTTTAATGCTTTACAAGGTTTTGGCATAAGAAGAGATAATCCTTTATATCAAGAACTATTAGAACTAGGAGTAGTTAATTCTCAAGTTCAATTAAGAGATTTGTTAGGATTGATGGAAGACGCAAAGTTTGGTTCTATATTAAATAGAGTAGGGTCTGACTTTAATGGAGTAAATACTTTTTTAAAAAAAATGTCTTCTTTAAAAAAAGGATTTGAAGATGCATACACAGCTGAAGACGATTTTTGGAAAATATTTACATACTTTGGAGAAAAATCTAGATTAGAAAACGCATACAAAACAGCAGGTTTAAAAGCAGGTATGGAATTTATAGATCCTAATGGTGTTAAACAAATATTTAATGATGAATATTTAAAAAGAGAAGCAGCTAATTTGGTTAAGAACCAAGTTCCTAATTATGCTTTTGTTTCAGAAGCAGTAAAAGGAATTAGAAGATTACCAGTTGGTAATTTCGTAGCTTTTCCAGCAGAAATTTTAAGAACAGGAACAAATATTATAGACAGAGCTTTAGATGAAATATTTTACACTGTTAAAATTGGAAACAAAGAAGTTAGACCTTTAAGAACTAGAGGTTTACAAAGACTATTTGGAATGGCCACAACGACAACAGTTATACCTGCTGGGTTAGTTTCTGTTATGTCAACTATATATGACATAAGCGCAGAGGAAATACAGGCTATGAGAAGATATGTTCCAGAGTGGTCTAAAAATTCAACATTAATACCTTTTAAAGATAAAGACGGTAATATGGAATATATAGATTTTTCACACATGAATGCATACGACACTTTAGTAAGACCTATTCAAACAGTTGTTAATGCAGTTACTAGAGGAGAAGAAGATAAAGATGGTATCATGGGTGATTTTATTTTAGGTCTAATAGAATCAACAAAAGAATTAGGAGAGCCTTTTATAACTGAATCTATGTGGACAGAGGCTTTACAAGATGTATCTCCTATTTTAGGTAGAGGTGGTGTTGATGCACAAGGTAGAAGAATTTACGATTTAGATGTTGATAGTGTTGGTGATGCTTTTGCAAAATCAATATTTCATTTAGGAGAAACACAATTACCTTTAAACTGGAGACAACTAGAAAGACTTGGAATGTCTATAATACCAAGAGATAGTAAAGGTAGATTTAATGAAAGAGGTGATCAATTTGAATTAGGCAACGAGATATTAGGTATTACAGGTTTAAGAAGAGTTGAAGTTAATCCAGAAAAAGGTCTTACATATAAAGTTACCGATTACAAAAAAGGAATAAGGGCATCTAGAAATATCTTTACTAGAAGAACTTTAAAAGGTGGTCAAGTTACACCAGAAGAAGTAGTGGATGCTTACATAGAATCAAACAGAGCTTTGTTTGAAATAAATAGAAACATGTACAAAGATATACAAGCAGCTCAAACACTGGGTTTAGGTGAAGGAAAGATAGAAGATATCATGATAAAAAGAGGTGAGAGAAAAGCATTTAATTCTTTAATAGATGGAGAATTTAGACCTTATAGAATGTCTAATGATGTTGAACAAATTTTTGAAATAAATGCAGAAAGATTAGGAGTTGGAAATCCTTTAGATTCAGCTTTAGATGTTCTTGATAATATATATGAAATATTATCTCAAACACCTACATCTTTAGATGTGTTTCCTAATTTACCAAATCCGTTTAGGCAATCTATTATTCCTAATTTAGGACCAGTTAATCAAGGTAACATACCTGCGAACGTTCAAAACTCTGCAGGTTTTGTAGGACAACAAAATATAACATTGCCTTATAATCAATTAACTCAAGAACAAAAGCTTGACAGAATAAACGAACTATTTAATAACGGTTAATTATGGACATCAAACCAAAGACAACAAGAGAACACATATTATCCCTGTATGGACACATATCAGGTGTTAAGAAAAACTTAAATCACGTACACAAAGATGTGGAAAATTTGGGCGGTAAGATAGATAAAATCTATTGGGTTCTTTTGACTGTAGCGGGAACTGCAGTACTCTTTGTAGTTGAAAGGATGTTTGGATGAAGTTAAGTCCTAATTTTTCTGTAAGAGAGCTTACCAAATCGCAGACCGCGGAACGTAAAGGTATTGATAATACACCAACAGAAGAACATATAGAAAATTTAAAATTACTTTGCAAAAATATTTTACAACCTATTAGAGATGAGTGGGGCGTTGTAAGTGTATCATCAGGATACCGATCTCCTTCGCTTTGCCAAGCTATTGGCAGTTCAGAAAAATCGCAGCACGCGCGTGGCCAGGCGGCAGACTTCGAATGTCATACTGTAGATAACAAACAATTATTTGAATGGGTTACTAATGAATTAGATTATGACCAAGCAATTTTAGAATTTTACACTGGCACACCGGAATCTGGATGGTTGCACATCTCATACAATAAAGATGGTAATCGTAAACAAAAGCTACGAGCATTTCGTAATGATGCTGGTAAGACTCAATACGAAGAGATCTAGCGATGAAAAATAGTCTTCTGGTGCATAAGCATCTTATTATTCGCGCCGAAGCTAGTAGACCACCAATAGACGAAGAACAATTACAAGAATGGATGAGAGGCTTTATAGAGTCTATAAATATGAAAGTGTTTATGGGTCCTTATGTAAAGTATTGTAATATGCCTGGTAATAGAGGTATTACAGCTATTGCAATTATAGAAACATCACACATTGCTATGCATATTTGGGATGAACCTAAACCTGCATTAATGCAAATGGATGTTTATAGTTGTGGTGATTTTAGTCCTACAGATATTTGTAATAAACTTATGAAAGATTTTGATATACACAAAATAGAATATAAATACTTGAACCGAGAAACAGGATTAGTTGATCTCTAATCATTGAGGTTCATCTCCCCCACAAATATAACCGATAACTTTTTTACCTTTATAAGTATGATAATAATGATTACTCATAAATGTTTTCTTTTTCTTTTCAACAGTAGTGATATTAGAATAAAACCAACTACTGCAACTAGCTTGTATTTCAAATGTATCTAATTTTATATCTCCACCAAAGGTGAGATAAAGTAATGTTATCATTATAGGTTTCATTCTCTATCATCATGCCATCGTTCATTAATCTTACTAGCCATCCAATAGGCGATTGGAATACATAGTATAAAAGTTATCTCTGCTGCTCTTAATATACTAACATCCCACAATTTATAAACAATATGGTGAATCATTATTGGTGCAAAGGCACCAACACATAATAATATAGCCATTCTTATATAATATGGGTATTTCATATCCAGTCTTGGACTGTATCACCCATAATTGTAGATGCAATATTAATTTTTTTTCTTAAAGCTTTTATAATTTTTTCATCAACAGTTTTTTCTGCAATCAAATCTACATAAGTTACAGGTTTGTGCTGACCTATTCTATGTGCTCTATCTTCTGATTGTAATCTTTTTTCTAGATCATAACTATTAGAATAATAAATAACATTACTAGCTGCAGTAAGTGTAATACCGTAACCACCGGTTTGTGTATTACCTATAAAATATTTTACATTAGAGTTAAGATCTTGAAACTCTTTAATAGCTGTCTGTCTATCCTCTGATGATACTTCACCATAGTATTGAACCACACAACCTTCACCATATTCATTTTCTAATGTTGCGGTAATCTCTTTAATATCATGAACATAATTAGCCCAAATAATAACTTTACCTTCCATCTCATCAATAACATCAATTAGTTCTTCTATACGATTATGTTTGAAATTAGTTATTTTACCGTCGTCAGATTTTAAATGACCACAAGTAATTTGATGTAATCTCATTAGCTGTGTTAATACATGTGGAGCTGTAGCCATCTTGCCTTTTAGTTGAGCGAGGGCCGCGGACTTCATAGTAGCATAAGCTTCTTTTTGATCTTTAGTTAACTCTACAACTCTATTCATATAGATTTTTTTAGGTAAATCTAAACATTGTGCTTTTTGCACACGGTATGAAAATGCTTTCAATATATCCTCCAGTTCATCTAGTCTTTGATAACTAGCAACAATTTGTACTCTTCTACCACCAAAATTTCTATCAATCATTTGAGCATATCTATTTCTAAAAGAATAATAAGAAGCGTGTCCTAGTAACTCTTCATTTAAAAAAGCACATTGACTATACAAATCTAAAGGACTTTTGGTTACAGGAGAACCTGTAAGTATTCTTCTGTATTTAGCCTGCTTACCTAACATTAAAATAGATTTTGTTCTTTTGGCTGATGGATTTTTTATAGTTGTAGACTCATCAATAGTCATAAGTGTTTTATGAGTTCTTAAAAATTTGTAAGCAAACTCTACACCTTTCTTTGTACTAAAAGCTTCTACGTTCATTATCAATATATGCAAATCATAATCAGGTTTAAACAATGTGGCATATTCTTGTTCTTTTTTTTTCGAAGATGTGGCAGTCCATAAAACCATTTTGGGTTTTATATGTTTAACTAAATGTATTGGAATTTCTTGAGACAACCAGTTAGTGTAAACACCTTTGGGTGCGACAATAAGTGCACCATCAATTTTACCTTTGTCATAAAGCATAGACATATTATCTATCAATACTTTTGTTTTACCAGTACCCATCTCCATAAAATAGCCATACTCTTTTTTATTCCATGACTTTTCTAATGCAGCTAACTGATGAGCATAAGGTTTAGTCCTAAATTTATATTTCATAATCTTTTATTCTTTCTACTTGACCTCTTATATATTAATCTATATATCTTTGTCAAGAAGTAAGAAATGAAAAATAAAATATTTGAATTATATAAACCTAGTTCGTTGGAAAGTTTTTTGAAACTAAACAAAAGCAATCCAAATGAAAAATTTGTTTATGTCATTCAACAACCACCACCTAATATAAATATATTAAGTGCGTCTGACTTTGGTTATCTTGTAATATGTTTGCCTAATAGAGAGCAGGCTATTTTTTCTACTTCGCCTTATGTGCAGAAGATGAAAAAAAATTTACAAGATTTTAGAAAAGGTGATTATTTACTTGCTGTAGGAGATCCTGTAATAATAGGTTTATCTACTGCAATTGTTAATGATGTTGCCAACGGACAATTTAATATGTTGAAGTGGGATAAACGTGAACATAGATACTATCCATTAGAATTTGATATGTATCAGAAAGGAGAAAATGAGTATTAAGCAAAAAGTAAAAACAAAAACGTTTACAAGTAGTGGAACTTTTGATGTTAGAGATGAGATGTTAAAAGATACAAAAGATCTACTCGACAATGTTGAGATAACAGATATTGCACAACAGTGTGTAATATTAAAAGAAAAAGAAGATGAGATAGCAGAACTAGAAGATAAGCTAAAAGCTAAAAAAGCTGAAGCTGATGATATTGGTTCTAGAGTTATTCCAGAACTTCTTTCAGAACAGGGATTATCAGAGATTAAACTAGCAGATGGTAGTAAAGTTTCTGTTAAGAAAAGATTTAGGGCTACTCTTCCTAAAGATGATTTAAGAAGAGAGAGTGCCTATCAATGGCTTCGGGACCAGGGGTTAGGAGATATTATTAAAAATAATGTTTCTGTAAGTTTTGGTAAAGGAGAAGATAACAAGGCGAATCAAATGATGGACCTTGCGGTTGCTAATGGTTTTACTCCACAACAGAAATCTGATGTGGCTTGGAATACATTAACAGCTCTATATGAAGAGCGTGTCAAGGCCGGCCTTGACATGCCTTCTGACGTCTTTAGTCTTTGGATTAAAGATGAAACAAAAATAAGCCGGAAAAAATAATGGAGGATGAATAATGGCTAATGAAATAAAAGCTAAACAAAACGGATCTGTTGCCCTGTTCGGTAACGATCTGCAAAAAGGTTTTGAAAACATGACGCAAGACGATATGGCG
>WLWH01001152.1_pt1 | contig 18457 bp, 18 predicted proteins | sample 6712741 | NCBI WGS metagenome assembly WLWH01 (sample SAMN12718694, study PRJNA515312) | sponge metagenome | isolation source: marine sponge | host: Mycale hentscheli | place: New Zealand: South Island, Marlborough, Capsize Point | collected 2003-05-01
AACTAAACTTATTAAATTAAAGTAAATAAAGTTTAACATTTTTTTACCACAATCTTCACCATAAAATACTTTCTTACCAGTAGGGTAATCAATACATACCATATAAGGAATATGTTTATCTTCTACGATTGTCTCAAAGTCAAAGAAGATATTATAATAAGATTTATGTTTTTCTTCGTCTCGCATTTCTGTTGTTTTTAAATTAAGTTCTTCGTCGTAATTAAGGTCTTTAATAATTGTAGCCTCATTATGATATTGTGTATCAATAATGTCCTCAAATGGTATATCAACAAGGTATTTCTCCTTATTACATACGAAGTGTTCTATAATTTTAAATGAAGTAGTATATCTTTCTTCGCATTGTCCTCTTTTATTATAAAATGTCTCAAAATCTTTTTTATCACAAATCTCAAAGTAATTTTTAACAGCATACATATTAATAGGAACATCTTTAATGTAAAAGTAATGATTATCAATAAGTCCTAGTTTATATTCATCGCCAGTTTTACCAAACTTCAAAAGATTTTTAGAGTTAGGTTTTCTCAAAGTTATTTTTATTCCAAGTTTATCGCAAATAGCGGTTAATTTACATGTTGGAACATTTCCACTCCTAACAAATATTCTTAAATCATTTAATTTCTCAATTTCTAAACCTCCATAATTTAATGCTTCATATAAACAATTATTTTGATATTTTGTTTTACCATTAAAAATACCGTATCTTGATAAATCTATACCTATATTATTTAAATAATAGTTAAAAAATGCTCCTGATGGTTTTGGTTTCTTAACTGATTTAACTTTCTTAAAAACAATTTTTAAAATTGGATTGTGTTCTAATTCAAAAATAAACTGATTATCTGAACCTGCTCTCTTACTGAAATTATCACCCATTAAAGAAGTAAAATTATTTAATCTATCAATATTAAATCCTGATAGGGTAATAATATTTTTTGAACCTTGTGGAATTCCTAATCTTAATGTATTTGGTGGTAATGGTGTATTAATTAAAAGATTAAGAAGTTTTTTTAAACTAATTTTTGTTAAATCTACATTAACACTACCTCCTTTTGAATTCTTTATTAATTCCTTTTTTAAAGTTTTCATGTATTCCTTATCAGTTTTATTTTTAATATTTCCTTTTTGTTGGATAGAACCCATTAAATCTAAATTTTTGAATTTCTTTAATGGAACTTTCTTATTTTTGAATCTCTTATCATATTTAACATTTGTAAAATATAATCTTACAGAACCATCAGAATTAACTTTTCTATTAACTATTTTAGTATTATCTAAATAATTAAATGTTTTTCCTTCTTTAATCATTTTCTTGTTAAAGTCCAACGCCTTTTTTGTGTATTGACCTAATGAATTTTTAAGTTTAACAAAGTGGTATTTTTTCTTACCGTTTTTAGACTTATCAAAATCATTTAAACTTTGAATTTCATTCTCAATATTTTTCGTTTTCGTAATCTGGGAATTTTGACTCATTATTATATTATATATATATATATTATTTCTTTTTAAATCGTTTTTTAAACGAATTAAATTAATTAATTATTTAAAAAAAATTATTCTTAAAATAAAAAATTAAAAAAAAAATTATTTATGTTTTTCATCAAATTTCTCTAATTCTTCTCCTGTCATGTCTTTTGTAAAAAAAATTTTATATCTATTAACGCTATACATATTATCCATTCTATATACATTCCATCCATTTGAAATATATCTATTAATTTTTGATTGTAACTCATAATAAGGAATATCTTTTATTATAAATCTTTTCATTTTATTATATATAATATAAAAAGATTTTTTAAATAGTTTAATTAACGATTTTTATAATTTTTCTATATAACAAAAATTTTTTAATAAAGGATTACATGTATTAGGGCGATTCATAAGGTTATAAATAATCTGATTATTAACTTTAATTCCATCAATACAATATATATTATTTAAAGATTCCTTAATATTTTCTATAATTTGTTTCATATTTAATTTATCAAATGTATCAAATTGATTATCTGGTTTTTTAATTTTTAGTTTGTAATATACACCTCTCATTTATATATATATATAAAACATTTTTTTAAATCGTTTAATAAACTCATCTATTTTTTATTTTGGGGTATAGGCGGTGCTTTAACTATTTCTAAAAATACTGTTGAATCATCCCCTAAACCGTCTGCCACAGTTTTATTAGGGTCTAATATTCTAACTGAAAAACCTTCTAACAATATTGGTTCTCCCTTATGTGTATATATTAAACTTCCTTCTTGTGTTCCTGATGTATATGAACCGCCCTCCGCTACTGGTGATTCATAATAACGACTTACAACACTTTGAATACCTCTAATATTTTTTTCATTTGTATAAAAATTATTTTTAAATTTTCCATTAATCTCAATTAAGAAATAACCATAATTAAATATATTTGAAAAAGGAGATTTAACAGCATAAATAGGTTGATTTTTTGTTGATAAAACACTAAAATCAGCGGTAGGAACTTTATAGGGGGTTGATTGTGTGTCTATAACGGTGGCAATAGAACTTAAAGCACCAGTAGAAGCAACCCCTAAATCTGCCCCTAAAATTTTTGATGCTTGACCTATAATACCACCTTCATTAAATTCATATCTGTCCCCTTCTGTTACTAATAAAGTTGATAAATCAAATCCTAAAACATCTTCCCAAAATGGATAATATTTTCCTGAACTATCAAAAGCACTTAAATGATTAAATAAAATACATGAATTTCTAACAATTTCACTTTTATTAGAGTCTGTTTGAGTAATCCATTTAGTAGAAATTTTTCCATTAGAATCATAAAAAGGACTATGAAGGTAATTGAAGAAAAAAACCTGTTGAGCGTCGTCCCATGCTAATTCTATTTGAGATGTTCCAGCGTATAAATCCTCTGTTGGTTGAAAATATGATTCACCATTTAATTCCACAAAAAAATTATATTGTGTGCTTGTTCCTATCTGTGCTATAAAAGGTGAATTTGTATAAGTTGTTATGTTTCCTCCATAAAAAGAATTATCTGTAAAAATTCTATTAAATGTATTTGTTAATTGTTCTGGTGTATATGTCCCTGCTGGAAAATCTAATTTACTTGAAGATTGATAATGTGATAATTGGTCTTCTGTTACTGGAACATTATCCTGTGCTCCTTGATATGTATCATTATAAGGGTCTATTTTCGTTACATTATTAGGAGCAAAGATTATTAATCCACCAGAAGTTTTAAACATAATATTAACTGGAACGGTCTGTTTTTCAGAATCTCCACTACCATTATATTCTTTTTTTGGAATAAAAACAGAGGCGTTTCTGTTTTCACCTGTTACAGGGTCAAGATAAGAATATCCTACGGTAAAATTTCCCCATGTTGTTTTTCCTCCTGTTAATGTAAATTCAAATACTTGTGATTTACAAAAACTAACTCCTGCTAATGCCCCACTACTAACAACAGTAGAAGCAACCATAGTTTCATTATTTATAGGAGGTGCTGACCCATCCGCTAATTTTCGTCCGTCATCAGTTATTCCTTGTGCTGTTAAAAAACATCCTACTTTTAAAGATAAATCTGGTAATACAATTTTTCTACTACTACTTGATTGAGTATCTAAAAATGATTGTTTAACAAAAATAGAATCCCCATTTTCTAATGATAATTTGTTATTTAAAATTACTTCATAATCTCCATTAGATTTTTTTAGTTGAGCGTCTTTATTTCTTAATTCTATAACAGACATTTTTATAGTATATATATTATATAATATAAAAATTTTAAATAAAAAGATACAAAATTATGAATAAAAAACATTATAAGAATCTCCTTCAACTTCTACCGCCTTATCTACTTCTCCATATAAATTAATAAGTAACTGTTGAGAGGTTTGAGCGTTTTGATAAACTGCTTCTCTCTGTAAATTTAATTGAAATTCATTAATTCTCTCAGAAATTTCTATTCCTGTATAATCTAATTGTCCTACTCTACTATCTGTATCATCTACACAATTTTCACCTTCATCCAACCAACATAAATTTTGACCTGTGAAAATGTTAAAGTCCCCAAAAGTAGATACTAAATTATCTAATCTCTGATTTTTACCAGTCCAACCATTTCCCATGAGTTTATTTTGACCGTTAATTCTGAATTGAGTTTGAAGATTTAATTGTGCCATAGAACCTTGATTACCATATTCTAAATTATTAGTTCCGTCTTGGTAGGTTGTTTTGTCTGTTGGAGTTGTAAGAACTACAAGATTATGAAGAGTTTTATTATTAAAACCATTTACTAACCAATTTTTATTTTGAACTTTTGTTAATGCTGAACCACTTAAACCTGTTACAGCATCCATAACAACTCTATCATGTTCTACTTCTCTAAAAGATACACCGTTATATTCTCTTCTATATTGTTCTTTTAATTCACCATCATTAACCTCATCAACAACCAAAATAGGATTTAGTAAATTTTCTAAATTGGTTACAGTAGTATCTTTAACAACTTCTTTTAATTGTGAGGCGTTTTTCCAATTAACTACTAATCTTAATTTTTTATATAAAGTAGTTGGAACGATTAAAGAAGCATCCAAAAAAGGAAGCATTTTCTTTAAGGAAATCCAACCCTGAGCGGATGTTGAGTCAGTAGTATTAACACCACCAGTAACAGGTTGAGCGGTTTCAATTTGAACTCCATCTCTATCAGGAGCGTTTGAAGCAATTTGAACTCTTCCCTGTGCTATATAACCTATATTATTATTAGAAGTTAATCTATTAACAGAAATGTTACCATCATTCTTACTATTTAATGCCTTAAAAGCATTCCATCTTGATGCTTCATTAATCTGACATAATAATTCATTACCATCATATAAATGAATTGATTGAATACATGCCAAAGTTCCTAAAAGTTCATTTAAATCAGTTGTTCCTCCTGATTTTATACCAGTTCCTAATAATCTCCAATTACTTAAATAACATGTATCAGAGGTTAATCTCCATTCAGTTCTTAAATTCTGTTTATCAAAAACAGGGTCAATAAGTCTATTTGTGATATTTTCATTATAAATACTCATTTTATTATTATATACAGAGAAAAAAATTTTATTAATAAACTATTAATTAATTAATTAATAAAAATTTTTAAATACTATTTTAATTTTTTTAAATAGATGCTACACTATGAAAATACATAAACATTATTAAAGGTGTTGAACTTGATAAAGAACTTTGGATTTGTGTGTTTAGTGCTTGTGTTCTGAGGTCTATCATATCTCCACCCATGTTTAGACCTATTCCATAACCATTATTATCTTGAATATTCTGTAATGAAAGACTATTTACCCCCATATCTCTAAAAGAAGTAATAAATCTATCAATAATCTCAACATTATCTCTAATTACATACGAAATATATTCATTAGTAGATGAATTAAAGGTAAATTGAACCTGAGTAACTGAGGGAATTTTAACTAATGCCAAATTATTATTTAATGCGGTGTTCTCATCACTCTGATAATTAAAGGAACAAGAAAAAGCACTAACAACAGCAGGAACTTTACTTGAAACATTACTAAAAGATGATTGAATAGATTGTTTAATATTCAACATAGTTCTAACTGTTAAAGGGTCGTCATGAGTTCCATCATCAGGATGAGAGGTAAAAGCAAGTCTTAAATTTTTAATAGTATAATTAGTAGTAGAATCAACATCAGCACCATATAAAGCACCAAATACACGAGCAAGATTAACGGTTATTCTAATATCTCCACTTCTTTTATAAGGTAAAGAACCATCAACAGAATTTAAACAAGTTTTTAATTTACATGAAAAATCTGGATTAACTCTAACTCCTGCGGTGGCATTATCTTTAACAACTTCACCTTTTAAAACGGCATTAGTTAAATAATCAAAAGGTTGTTTTAATTCAACTACATTTGAGGCGTTCATTTGGTCGGTTTGAGATTGTGTAACTGAATTTACCATCTTAACCATTCTTGGATATTCGGTAATTGATTCAATAATTTCTCCGTTAATTTCTGTCTGACATGATTCTATGAAACTATGACATCCTACAAGAGGGTCATATCTTATGTCTTTGTCATAATTAGAGGCACTATTTAAAACTTCCTGAGGATTTCCATGAACTACCTCTAAATCTCCTAATAATCTTAAACTTCCTAAATCAAGTGTTTGGTTTTCAAATGACATGACGAAATCAACATTATTATATTCACCGTATCCATTAGGTAAAAAATTTTCAGGTATTATTTCAGCAAAAATTTTACTCATTTTATTATTATATACAGAGAAAATAATTTAAATAAATTAAATTAATTAAATTATTTTTTAAAACAAAAAAAATTAATATACCATAACACTTGGAATCTGTTTAAACAACGCCATTTCTTTAACTCCACCTCCACCAGCATCAATATTAACCTGAACTAATTTCTCAATAGGGGTCATAGGTGTTGGATTCATAATACTTACTAATCTTAAATCACCATCAGCGTATAAATCATCATAGTCTAATTTACTTACATCAGGAACATGCTCTTGAAGATTTCTCAAAGGTAAAGAAGCATTTGTCATAGTCATAGAAATCCTATCATAATAAAGTGGAGAATATTTATCAACAACTCTATTAGTTGCGTCTTCATTATTAATTCTTAATCTAAAATCTACAATATCAGTATTTACTGAATTTAATCCATCAACAGCAGAAGGAAAGAAAACAAATAAATTAGTTGCTCCTGCTTCTACTTGGAATTGTCTTTGGAAATTTGTTAATGAATTTCCATTAGTTTCCTCTGTTGAAAATCTATTATAAGTTATACTTTCCATACCTGCTGGTGATGCCACTTCTTTTAATACAATTTCCGCTTCTGTTAATGAAAAACTACCACTTGTAATAGATGCTTGTGATACTTTAACATCTGTTAAACTTCCTGATGCCAAAGTTCCTAATTTATCTTCAAAAGAAATAATAACTTTTCTATAATTTGGAGATGTAGAATCTTCTACCCATTCTAATTGAGATACTACACCATAATTAACGCCATCGGTGGTATGATTCCATGTCATATTCACACTTGTTCCCTGACATGCTAATTTTTGTCCTACCCAAAAAAGAACTTCTCTTAAACTATCTACTGTATAATCAGTTACTAATTGGTCTATGTCCCCTGTTGTTGAAACATCTTCACACTTTTGAAATGATGCTGGAATAATTTGTGCTGATTGTTCCACATCTAATTTATCAACATTTAATTCTAAATGAATTCTACTTTCACCTGCTTTATCAAAACCACAATCAAATTCTTTGGTGTTACAAAAATCAAAAATCTGATTTAATGGAATCTGAATTGGAAGAATTGTTAAATCTCTACTTTTAACAGCACCTACACCATTATTTTGAACTTTATTAAATTCTCTGAAAATTCCTGATTGATTATCCTGTATTGGTGATGCTACACAAGAAGCGTTTTTATGGTCTATACCTGCGTTAAGTTCTCTTTGATTTCTTTCATAATTTTTTAAATTTTGTCTTAAAATATCTACTCTCCTAATATTTTCTATTTGACCTTTTCTTCCACTATTCATGTGAGCGTTTTTAACTACTGCTACATTATCAAAATGATTATTTTTAACAGCGTTATTATGCTTCCATTTTAAATTCATAGGATATACTCCTACTCCTGAATCTGTTTCTTTTTCTACAACATCAACAACACAATTTAAATTAATGTATGAATCATGTAAATTATAAACTTGACCTGCTGGAAGAACAAAATCAACGAGATTCTGATTAACGGTAAAATTTCCACCCTGCTGGGATTGATACTTAACAAATTTATCCATTTTATTAATATATACATAGAAAATAATTTAACTAAAATAAATTAATTAAATTATTTTTTATTTTTTTTTTTAATTGGTAAAATTTTATTTTTTATAACTTTTGAATCAGTTTTTTCTCTATATCTTATGGCATTTTTTCCAAATCCTACCGCTCCTTCTCTACTATTAAAATCTTTTTTTACATATTCTTTTTTTGTTAAATTAAATAATTTAAATTTATCTCCTTTTTTATCAATTCTAAAAGGCATATAATTATAAACAAGAAAAAAATTATACTCCAAATTGAGTAGAAGCACTTGAAACAGGAGGAGCAACAATAGGTTTTTTACTTCCTGAATCAGCACCTTCAACAGCGGTGGCAATTCCTAAACCTAATGCTATTAAATCGGCGATAGGATTCAAACCTGCTTCGTCACCTGCTACTTCATCCGCTCCTAAATCTGCTCCTTCCAAATCTTCTTCTCCTTCACCTCCTAAACCTGAACTTTTACCTTCTGCTTTTTCTTGTGCTTTTACAGATGCTTTACTTGATTCTTCTTCTTCATCTTGTTCCTCATCTGCTTTTGGTGGTGTTGTTCCTGAATCTTGTGAAAGTGTTTTTGGTTGTTGAAGACTTAAAGGAGTGTCATCGTCATCATCGTCCAATAAGGTTTTAGGGTCTTGTGTGGCGGTTGATTTAAAAAAATCTAAAACAGGTGTTTCACCTTCTCCACTTGTATCAAAAGCACTTTTTAATTGAGGTTCTCCTAATTTACTCCAATCTTCTGAAAAATCGTCCTCTACTGTTCTTACTTTTCCTCCTCTTCTTCCTGCTTCTTTTAATGGTGTTTTTTGTCTATAATTTTTTAATGCTTTTGAACCTCTATTAACTAATGATTTAGTTACTTTTTGAGTTCTTCCATTCAATAAATCATCAACATCCTCTTCTTTAACACCTAAATTAGAGGCAACTTTTTTAACTCCTTTCCCTACTAATTTTTTAACACCTCCTTTAACATAAGTTTTAACATTTCCAACCCCTTCTCTAATAAATTCCGCTCCTAATGGTTCTGTTATTGAGGTTGTTATATTATTTGAATCTCTATTATCTTCTTTTTGTCGTGCTATACTCTCTGCTCTTCTACTATATTCTTGTGATTGTTCCGCCAAAGCGTTTTGATAATCCATCATATCCATATTAGAGTAATTATTCATATTATAATTAAACAAGATTTTTTTTTTCTTGTTATATAATAATTATGTCAAAAAATATTAAAATATTTAAAATGAAAGATTCTAATGAGAAATATTATAAAAGTAAGGGTGACCTATTTGATATGAGTTTTAGATTATTAATTATAGGAAAATCATTTTTATCAGGTAAAGGAAATTTTATAGGTAATTTATTATTACAAGAAGATAAAAGATTATATCGTAATGAATTTGAAGGAGATAATATATACATTTTTAGTGGGTCATTAGATTCTAAAATGAAAACAGTAATTTCTGAATTAGAAATTCCAAAAAATAATGTATTTAATACTTTTGATGAAGAGGTTTTGGATGCTCTTTATGAATTGATAAGAGAAGAATTTGAAGAAGCAGTTGAAAATAAAGAAAGACCTAAACATTCTTTAATTATTTTTGATGACATGAGTTTTGGAGGTCATTTAAAAAGTTCTATGAATGGAGCAATTTCTAAAATTTTTTGTAATGGAAGACATATTTTATTATCATGTATTCTTACCGCCCAAAAAGCAACAGATATTTTAACAGTATGTCAAGAAAATGCTTCTGGTTTGGTTTTGTTTAGTTGTTCTGATAGACAATTAGATTATTTAACAGATTATCATAACTATATTGGTGATAAGAAACTTTTTAAGAAAACTTTTAGAAAAGTAACTAATCAACCCCATTCATATATGGTAATTAATTATAGTAACCCATTTGAAAAAAGATATTTAGATAAAGATTTTTTACCAATTAAATTTTAATTTTTTAAAATCCTCTTTTCTTATACCATGTTTTTTAATTGGTTCTTTTACAGGTTCTTTTATTTCTTCTTTTACAATTTCTTTTTTGGTTTCAGGTTCTTTTCTTGGTTCAGGTTCTTTTCTTGGTTCAGGTTCTTTTTTCTGTAATTTTAATTCTTCAATTTGTTTTTTTAAATCTGCTATTTCATCTGATACAGGATTTTTTTTCAATATATTTCGTGCTATTTTTTCATCATCTTGTTTATTTTTTTCTTCTTTATCAATTTTCTTAATTAATTTTTTTTTCTGACGATTTTTTAGGGCGGTAATTCTGCCTTGTTTTAATTGGTTTAATAAAATCTCTCTTCTTTCTGCTGTAATTTCTCTTTTCTTTTTTTTAGGTTTTTCTTCTGAAATAATTTCAGGTTTATCATATTCATGAAATATATCACTCATTTATACAAATATATTAGAAAATAATTTTGTATAAATTTTGTAAAAAATAGTAATAAGTTAATCAAAAATTACGGTAATTGTGGATAATCCAAATAAATTTACTGGTGTATAATCATTTTTAATTATACGGCATTTAATATTTCTTAATGAAATTTCTTTTGGATTATTTAATTCAATCATACTTAAATAAGGTGGAACATATTGAACTAATCCATTATCATTATTACTTTTAGGAATAACAGCAAGAATATTTTTTCTTTGATTTACAAAACCATCATAAGATTCTAATTTCATGTTTAACATTTCTATTAAATAAGAATCTCCTATTTCTCTTGGGTCAAATTTTTCATCTGCGGTGAATTCAGGTTCAGAAACTACATAAGAATTTGGAAACTGTGGATTATTCTCATTTTTAAAACCAAAATAATTGGCAACATTTACACTTTGGAAATTTAAATAACAAACTTGGGGAGTTTTATTTTGTTGTGGTGGTGTTCCTGTTAAATTGTTGTCTTCTGGTTCTATTCCTGCTGTTGTTGTTGTATTTTCAGGTGAAAGAGTAAATCTTATATTTGATGCTCTGGCATAATCATAACCGCCCCTTAAAATACATACTGGATAATATTTAGTTGTTCCGTCGTAATCTGCTTGAAATAAAGTAACAGGTTCTTTAAAATTGTTTGATGCTTGACTATAATAATTAATTTCAATAGTATTACCATTAATACAAACCTCTTGACTATCATTATCAGCATCACCTTGACTATTATAAGTTAAAGTTTCTGTTGTGTTATTCTGAACCCCACTCACAAAATATCTATAATTTCCATCTGGATGACCTACCCAAATAGCATAATCAATATCTTCCATCGGTATTTCACCCCCTTTATATGTTGTAGGGTCTATACTCATTAAACCTAAAATATATCCATTAGTTTGATTCAAACCGCTTCCATTATCCTCCATTTTAAAAGTTTTACATCTTATATATCCTTGACCTCTACTACAAAAATAATTACTATATAAATAATGTGTATTAACATTTACTCCAACAGGAGTAAAATCCTTCCATCTTAAAACACCGTTTTGAACTTCTACATTATTAGTTAAACTTAATAACTCTGCTCCATATATATCAGCATATTTCATAGATACAACTAATTTTCCACTTGAATTTAATGTAACAGTCCATTCTGTTCCTAAATATCTTCTTGAATTATCATAAATCCACGCCATCATACTATTTAATCCATCTTGTAACGCTTGATTTAATGAAGTAAAATTTGATTTGTCATAAGTTCCTTGCGGTAAAAGTATTTCTTCTTGAATTGAAGGTGTTATAGAAAAAAAGACTTTATTATTTTGATTATCAATAGTTATTGCTTCTCCTGTTGTATCCATAGTTAAATTTTGTAATCCTATTTTAGAATTTGGTTTTAAAATCAATTCATCATGTAAATCATTATTGAAAACCGCCAAAGGGTCATTTGAAGTTAATCTTAACAATTTCATTTAATTAATATATAATTAGATTTTATTTTTTAGAAATTTTTTTAAATCACCTATATATTCTTTATTCCCTGAATGTGTTACTTTACTATTTAATAAACAGTATATTTTCCCTCCTAATTCAGAATATAAATGACAGAATCCATAATCTTCACTCAAATAATTTCCTTGATAAATAAAACTATCAAAAAAATTATAATAAGTTACACCTTTTTTAAAGTATTTTCTATCAGGATAATTAAAAATCATTTTATTAAAAACTTCTCTTTTTATTAATAATAAACCTGTTCCAACATGATTAACCTCCATTACATCACCCATTAATAAAGATTGATTTATTGAATATTTTAAATTAAAATTATATCCTTCTAAATCTTCTTTTTTTCTGTATGCTCCGCCTATCACATTACAATTTGAATTTATCATGTCTATTAAAGTATCTTCAAAATCATAAACATCACTATCAATAAATAATAAATGTGTAAATTCAGGTCTTTCCAAAAAAGTTGTTATACATTCATTTCTTACCCTATTTATTAAAGAACCTGTTTTAAATTTAACGGTTGATTTTATATTATTATTATTAAAAAAATTTGTTATTCTTTGTATAGAAAACATTAATTTATAATGTAATTTTTCATCAATCGTGGGAATACATATCAGAATCTTCATTATTTAATATATATTGAGATTTTTTTAATTGATATTTTATTTTGCGTTTTTCTAAAATAGATTCTCTATTATTTTGATAATATTGTTTTGCGTATTCATTCCTTTTTTGTTTTAATTCTTCATTATTCTTAAATTTTTCATAATTTTTTATACTTGAAATTTTTAATTTCTCCTTATATTCAGGTGTGTGTTTAATACGCTCATAGTATTTTTTTTGTGCTTTAATTAATGCTTCACTTCTCACCATTTTAATATATATATATATAGATTATTTTTTCTTATAGAAAATTTGACTCTGTTTTTTTTTTGGTTTTTTTCTTTCAGGTTTAGGTTTTGTAATAACTTCTTTAACATAACTCTTAAAACTTCCATAACTACCATTTTTACAACCACAGTTACAAGGTTTTGATTTCATAATAGGCATTTTTTCAGTTCTCATATAATATTATATTAGATAATTTTTTCTTACTATATAATAATATGAATGAAAATATTTTAAATCCTGACATATATAAAAAGGCAGTTGAAAAAGGAAAAGAAGTTTATAAAAAACATTCAGCATATAGAAGTATGTATATCCAAAAAGTTTATAAGGAAATGGGTGGAAAATATAAAGGTAAAAAAGAAAAGGAAGGGGTTTCAAGATGGAATAAAGAAAAATGGATTCAAGTAAAACCAGTTTTAACAAGTGGAAAAAAAATTGAATGTGGAGAAGATAATAAAAAAAATAAAGTATGTCGTCCTTTTGTTAGAGTAAATAAACAAACACCTATTACACTTCCAGAATTATTAGAATTACATTCAAAAAAAGATTTATTATCATTAACTAATAAAAAATTAAAAGATATGGAAGGAAGAGTCTTTTGGAAAACTCTTAAATATTATCCTTCAAAATAAATTACCATAATATTTTATGACTCCAATATTTAGCACTATTTTTATCATTTGTTTGACCGTGTCTTTTATAATATAAATCTTTTCTTTTTTTATCTCCATGATTTAATTTTTTATAATGTCCTAATTTATCAAAAAATTGTTCGTATCTACTGTCACCAAAATTAATTAATTTTTTCTTACCATCTCTCATGACATAAACAGAATATTTTTTATTTTTTGCTTTACTAATAAAAGGTTTGTATAACTCTTTTTTATCCATATATATATTAACAACATAAATAATTTAATAATTTTAATACCATACAAAAACCCACGCCTGAACTAAAACCTATAAACCCAGCACTTAATAAAGTTAAATCCATTATATATAATGTATATTTTTATTTTTTTTTCTCTATTAATAATAATGACAAAACTTTCTGATTATTCAGTAGGAGAAATTAGAAAATCAATATCTAATTTTAATAAATTAGTAAAAATAAGCGGTTACTCTAAACTAAAAAGAGATGACTTAATTAAACTATTACAAGACCATAAAAAAGTAGATATTAAAGAATTTGAAGGGAAAAATCCAGAATTCCATATTAAGACTGAAAACGGAAACATGATATATGAAATGCCTGACAAAAAACAAAGAAAGAAACCAGAACCCAAACCTAAAAAACCTAAACCAGATAAACCTAAACCAAAACCAAAACCAAAAAAAGAAAATAATTATAAAAAATTAATTAAATTATTTAAGAGTAAAGGAAATAAAGACGAAAAAAATGAAGCATTAACAAACCTTTACGCTGATATAGATGTAATAGCAGATTTAGAATTATTATTTCAAAATAATCCTGACTTTATTGTAAAGACTGGAAAAAGAAAAGGAAGAATTCAAGATAAATATTTAAATAGTGCTGTATCTTCATTAAAACTTTTAGAACATGTTAAAAATATGCCTTCTGTTCTTTATGTCATAAACAACGCTGATATTTTTCCATCAGAACCAGAACCAAAACCAGAAGAACCAAAACCAGAACCAAAACCAGAACCAGAACCAAAACCAGAACCAGAACCAGAACCAGAACCAGAACCAGAACCAAAAACAGTTAATAAAAAAATAGAGAATAATTTAGATGATTTAATAGATGAATTAAAAAAATATGAAAGAAATGAACCTATTAATTTTGAATGTTATAGAAACATGTCTTTATTTTTATATATAGAGGTTTTAAATAGAAGTAATAATGATTGTGTTTTTATGATGAATAAAAAATTAGATAAATCATCCATTATTAACCTTGAAGAAGTTAGAAAACAATCCACAATAGAGAAGATTTATAATCAATCTGTTGAATGTTTTAAAGGTGGAAAAGATGTTATGGCAATTTTATTATATAAAACAGGTCACGCAAACGCTTTAATTATTAATAATAAAACTAAAACCATAGAACATTATGAACCTCATGGAACAAGTAATAATTTATTTAATAGTGCTTTAAAAAAAGTGGCGGATTATTTCAGTAAAGAATCAGGAGAAGATTGGAAATTTGTTGAATCTACTGAAACATGTCCCAGACTTCCAAAAGCGGTGGCGGATGAATTAAGACCAAGATATAAAAACACCTATAAAAATCCAAAAGCAAAATTAGGACTTCAAACATTTGACGGAACAAAAGAACAAAAAAAAGAAAAAGTTGATGGTGTAAAAGATACAGGTGGATTTTGTTGTATATGGACTTTCCTCCATTTAGAATATAGGTTAAAACATCCTGATTTACCTCCTAATGAATTAGGAAACAAATTATTAAAGGAAATAAAAGATGATAAAGGAGGATTTAACAGAACAAGGGTAAGAAATGTTATTAGAGGTTTTACAAGTGTATTAACAAAAAAATTAATTGATAAATTTCAAAGTAATAAAGAACTTAAAGATTTTTATAAAGGTATTGGAAGAAGTAACTCAAACGCCAGTCAAATTTTATATGATTTAATAGGAGATGGAGCAACTAATTTAAAAGGTAAGACCGCAAAGTCTAAAACTACGGATGAAAAAACAAAACCAGAACCAGAACCAGAACCAGAACCAAAACCAGAACCAAAACCAGAACCAAAAAAAGAAAATAGTAAAAGTGAGTTATTCTATAATGATTTAAACCAAATTTTAAAAGGTTCAAAAAGGGGTATGAATAGTTTAAAAAAGAATTTTGATTTTACAACAGAAGAAATTGATAGTGTTTTTAAAGGTCAGCATTTAGATGATTTTTTTCCTACTCCTGAATCATGTTTAAAAGTATATGAAAAAACTTTTAAGCAAACAGTTAATTTTTTGGAGGGAACGGCAGGATTAGGTTCAGTCGTTCATTATGTTAGAAAACTTAATAAAGATGCTAATATAACCGCTAATGAAATGAATAAAGATTTTGTTAAAATGATTAAGAAATTTAATCCTTCTGTAAATGTAGAAAATAAAGATTATTTTAATATTAAGAATTTACATGATTATGATTTAATTTTCCTTAACCCTCCTTTTAGTAAAGGTGGTAGATATGGAGGAAAAGTAGGCGGTAAAGATTCTAAATTTTATTATAATTTCTTATTTCATACTATTATAGAATTAAACAAATGGAAAGATAAAAATAAATCTCAAAAATTATTTGAATTAAATTTTATTAGTCCTCAATTAACTGAAAAAAGAGAAAAACCTGATTCAACTATTTTAACAGAACACATGTGGAAAAAAATGGGATTTAATAAAGTTAATGAAATATTAAAAAATGCTAATCTTAAAGAACTTACTAAAAAAGAATTCAAAGAATTAGTTGAGGAAGGTGAAATAGAAGATAGAGAAGATATAGATAATATATTTAATCCTATTCAATTTCAATTTTTAGAAACATGTAGAGAATTTGGAGGAACAGGAGTAACCGCCAATATGTATAATGTCATAATTTAATAAGTTTTTTTATTTAAATTTTTTATATTTATTATATATATATAAAAAATGAAAATTTTATCTATTGTAAAAAGTTACGCAGATATAACCAGAGGAGGAGGAGAAACATATCTCCATTTTTTTTTAAGTGAATTGAAATCACAATTAGAAGAGAAAGTTGAAATTTCTGTTCTTTGTCCTAATCATCATAAAATAGAATCTAAATTATATGATAATATTAAAGTTCATAGAACAGATGAAAGGGATTATTTAAAATATATTGATGATGTTGATTTAGTAATAACACAATTAGACGAAGCACCGAAAACCCTTGATTATTGTTTATTAAAAAATAAGAAAGTAATTTTTATTATTCATAACCATATTAAGGCATATTTTAAATATACTAAAAATCCAAATGTATATGTAATTTATAATTGTTATGATATGTTAAATAAATATCAAATAGGAAATAATACAAATAATAATTATACTGTTATAAATCCATATACAGATTTTAATTATTATAAAGATGAATTTTTAAATGTTAAAGACCGTGATTATATAACTTTTATAAATCCAATAAGAAGAAAAGGGGCGGATGTATTTTTAAGATTATGTGAATATTTTAAAGATAAAAAATTTTTAGTTGTTAAAGGTGGTTATTTTCATGATTTACAAACAGAATATATAGAACAATTTAGAAAACTTCCTAATGTATTTGTTTTAGAAAATCAAACATACGACAAAATGATAGAAATATATAGAAAATCAAGATTAATAATTCAACCTTCAAGAAGTCATGAAACTTATGGAATGGTGGCAGTTGAAGCGATTTCGTGTGGAATTCCTGTTATTGTTTCAAAAATGTCATGGGCGTATGGAAATTTAGGAAAAATGGCGTTATATGGAGATACACCGAGATGTTATAGTCACGACCATGAAGAGGACGCAACATTAGAAGAAGTTAAAGATTATATAGAATGTATTAAATTATTAGATAATACTCCAACATATTTATTATGGTGTAATCATTATTATGAAATGGCAGAAAAGAAATATATAGAACAAAGAGAAATGATGAAAAATTTTATGTGTATTTTTCAAAATAATTTTCTTCTATAAATATATATGGATATTAATGATGATTGTTTCACCGTTTCAAAGAAATTTAGAAACGATATGAAAAAGTTTTTTAATAGTCTTGGATTAGAATCTAAAACTATGAATATTTTAGAAATTGGTTCTTATAAAGGTTATACAACTCAATTTTTAGGAAAGCATTTTAATAAGGTTGTTAGTTTGGAAAATAATGAAGAACATTTAAAATATTGTAGAGAACATAATAAATTTTCTAATGTAGAATATTTAAATTTTGATATATATCAAGATAAATGGGTTTTTAATAATATTGATATAGTTTTTATAGACGCAGACCATACATTTGAAGGATGTAAAAAAGATATTGAAAATACATTAAGATTAAAAGGGGTTAGATATATTGTATTTGATGATTTTGGAGTATGGGAAGGAGTTGAAAGAATTGTTAAAGAATATATTAAAAAAGATATTTTGGTTAAAGAAAAATATATTGGATTAACTAAAAATATTAATTGTGGAAGTGAAGGATTAAAAAACGGTCATGAGGGTATTATATGTAGAATTAGACCACTAAAAACACCTAAAATAGATACATGGTTAGACTGGATGGATAAAGAAGAAAATAAAAAAATAACTCCTGATGAGGCAATTCATCCTACTGGAAAAAATGAAAGAGATTATTTCATTAGTGGTTTTGTAGATGCTTATAATATCATAGGTGAATTAAATTTTCCTTATGATAAAAAAATTTTGGAGTTTGGTTGTGGAAATGGAAGAATCTTAAAACATTTGAGAGAATTTGATTCATGGGGCGTTGATATAGTTCCTGATTTTGTTAAGTCATGTAAAGAACAAAATTTAAAAGTTTTTGAATTACAGGATTTAAAAGAAGAATTTGATATAGTTTTTTCTTTTACTGTTTTCATACATTTGAAAAAACATGAAGCAAGAGAGGCATTAAAATATATTAATAAAGTTTTAAAAAAAGGAGGAACGGCACATTTACAAATACCTATATATGAAAGTAATAGAGATGGTTGTAGTTTTATTGATATAAATACTTTTGATGAAA
>WLWH01001154.1_pt1 | contig 18446 bp, 17 predicted proteins | sample 6712741 | NCBI WGS metagenome assembly WLWH01 (sample SAMN12718694, study PRJNA515312) | sponge metagenome | isolation source: marine sponge | host: Mycale hentscheli | place: New Zealand: South Island, Marlborough, Capsize Point | collected 2003-05-01
CGAGCACAGTGCCGATTGGCACATGCTGCAAAAGGTGTGGGTCTCGGACCTGACACCCCGAACGGAGGCAACGTGAGTCTGCGCGTCGGACTGGTCTGCCCCTACTCATGGGATGTCCCCGGTGGAGTGCGATCGCACGTCGCCGATCTGGCCGTCACCTTGCGGGGCCGCGGACACTCGGTCAATGTGCTCGCGCCCGTTGAAGAGGAATCGGTGCTCCCCGACTGGGTGACCGACGGGGGTCGGCCGGTGGCTGTTCCGTATAACGGCGCCGTCGCACGCCTGAGTTTCGGAGTGAAGGCCACCCGTCGCGTGCGCTCGTGGATTCGAGAGGGCGACTTCGACATCGTCCACATACACGAACCCCTCGCGCCGAGCCTTTCGGTACTCACCTGCTGGTCGGCGCGAGGGCCACTGGTTGCCACGTGGCACTCCTCGCACGATCGATCGCGGGTCCTATCCGCCGGGTACTACGTCGCGCAGACGGCCATGGAGAAACTTCGCGGCAGCATCGCCGTGAGCGAGGAGGCCCGACGGACACTCATCGGACATGTGGGTGGTGACGCAGTACTGATCCCCAACGGCGTGCGAGTGAAGGATTTCACGCCTGAAAGCCACGACCGGCAACGACGTCGCGAACTGTTGTTCCTGGGCCGAGTCGAGGAGCCCCGAAAAGGACTGTCGGTATTGATCGACGCCCTACCGGCGATCCTGCAGCAGGTACCCGATCTCGTCGTCAACGTCGCCGGCCCCGGCGACATCGATGATGTGCGCAAGGACTTGCCCGCAGACGTCGCCCCGGCCGTTCGCTTCCTGGGTGCGGTGACCGACGAAAGAAAACAGGAACTCCTTCGCGAAGTGCAGGTGTACGTCGCCCCGCATACCGGCGGCGAGTCCTTCGGCATCGTCCTGGTGGAAGCAATGGCCGCCGGCTCGTGTGTTGTCGCTTCCGATATTCCCGCTTTCCGTCACGTGCTGGAAGATGGCAAGTCCGGACGTCTGTTCACGGCCAAGGACCCGAAGGCACTCGCCGACGCCGTCCTGTCCGTGCTCGCCGATGACGCCGCGCGCCGGGCTTTGGTCTCCCGCGGATTTCCGCGCGCTGCTCAATACGACTGGGACACCGTCATCGACGATGTGCTCGCCGTCTACGAGAGCGTGCGGGTGGAGGGCGAGACGGTGAGTGAAGATCTGCGAGGACAAGCCTTGGGAAGGTTCGCTGCCCGGCCCACCTTCGTCCGTAGCCGCCGCAATGGGGAGGACTCATGAGTTGGTGGTGGGTCGTCGCAGCAGTCATCGCTATCGGACTGTTCGGCCTGTACTTGTCGATGACGGCGGGACGATTGGACGCCCTGCATAAACGAATCGATACATCGCGGCTATCGCTGGATGCCCAATTGCTTCGACGATCCTCGGTCGCTCTCGAACTCGCCACGAGCGGCGGTCTCGACCCGGCCGGAGCGATAGTCGTCGCCGAGGCTGCACGGGATGCGCGCACGGCCGCCGACGAAGACAGTTCGGCGACCGACCGCGCCGATGCAGAAACCGCTCTTACCCAGGCACTGTCCGTCACCTTGGATGCAGAGGAGGTGGCCGAAGTTCGCAGCGCGCCCGGTGGCAGTGAACTGCTCGCGGAACTAGCCGCCTCGGCCCAACGGGTGCAACTGTCCCGCCGATTCCTCAACGACGCGGTTCGTGCCTGCGCCCAATTGCGCCGCCAACGCCTGGTCACCACCTTCCGGCTAGCCGGCCACACCCCGTGGCCCGACCCTGTGGAGTTCGATGACTCCGTTCCGGTGGCCCTCGTGGCTTCCTCCTCGTAACCCGCCACCGGATGCGTACCACCGGATGCAGTACTCGGCTGCGGCTCTACGATGGGAACCTACGACATTTCGAGTGAGGTCTAAGTGGACGAGCAAGTTGGTACCGACCGCGTCAAGCGCGGCATGGCGGAGATGCTCAAGGGCGGCGTCATCATGGATGTCGTCGACGCGGAGCAAGCGAAGATCGCCGAGGACGCGGGGGCCGTGGCCGTGATGGCGCTTGAGCGCGTTCCGGCTGATATTCGCGCGCAAGGTGGCGTGGCTCGCATGTCCGATCCGGAAATGATCACCGGCATTATGGAAGCCGTATCGATCCCGGTCATGGCGAAAGCGCGCATCGGCCACTTCGGTGAGGCCCAGGTACTGCAGAGCCTCGGTGTTGACTACATCGACGAGTCCGAGGTACTTACCCCCGCCGACTACGCGAACCACATCGACAAGTCGGGCTTCACGGTGCCTTTCGTATGCGGGGCCACAAACCTTGGGGAAGCGCTGCGCCGCATCACCGAGGGCGCCGCAATGATCCGATCGAAAGGGGAGGCCGGCACCGGAGACGTCTCCAACGCGGTGACCCACATGCGCAAGATCCTCGGAGAGATCCGACGGCTGCGCTCGATGTCCGAGGACGAGCTCTTCGTCGCCGCCAAGGAACTTCAAGCCCCGTACAACCTCGTGGTCGAGGTGGCCCGAGATGGCAAGTTGCCTGTGGTGCTGTTCACCGCCGGCGGTATCGCCACGCCCGCGGACGCCGCGATGATGATGCAACTGGGTGCAGATGGCGTGTTCGTCGGCTCGGGAATCTTCAAGAGCGGAGACCCGAAGTCCCGGGCTGAGGCGACCGTCTCGGCCACACGCAACTTCGACAAGCCGGAGATGGTGGCGGACGCATCCCGAGGACTCGGTGAAGCGATGGTCGGATTGAACGTCGCCGATATTCCTGTTCATCACCGCCTCGAAGACCGCGGCTGGTGACCAGCACCCCGACTATCGGGGTGCTCGCGCTTCAAGGTGACGTGCGTGAGCACGTCTGGGCATTGGAACGCGCCGGCGCGCGGGCGCGCACCGTCCGTCAGCAAGACGACATTGCCGCCTGTGACGGGTTGGTAATCCCCGGCGGGGAATCCACGACGATGTCGAGACTGGCTGCCATCGAAGGATGGTTCGAGCCGCTACGTGTCGCACGAGCCGCCGGAATGCCGATGTTCGGAACATGCGCCGGCATGATCATGCTCGCGGACACTGTCCTTGATGCGCGCGCAGACCAGGAAACCGTGGGTGGCTTGGACGTCGTGGTTCGCCGCAACGCCTTCGGCCGACAGGTCGACTCCTTCGAGGCCGATCTGAGCGTTCCTACCGTCGGTGACGAGCCGTTCCCGGCCGTATTCATTCGCGCCCCCTGGGTGGAAAGCGTCGGATCGGAGGTCGAAATCCTGGCGGAGATCACCGAGGGTAAGCGGGCAGGTACCATCGTGGCTGTCCAGCACGCAGGTCTGTTGGCCACCAGTTTCCACCCGGAATTGGGATCCGACGTTCGATTCCATCGGCTGTTCGTGGAAAACGTCCAAGGGTTACGTTGAGCCGGGTGCGGTCGGCGTCGGCCCCAGAAGGGCGCTCGCAGAAGGTACGCGGGCGAGTTGTCGGGAAGGGTTTCGCATGAGCGGTCACTCCAAATGGGCGACGACCAAACACAAGAAGGCCGTCATCGACGCCAAGCGCGGCAAACTGTTCGCCAAGCTGATCAAGAACATCGAGGTAGCCGCCCGCCAAGGCGGGGGAGACCCCGCCGGCAACCCGACCCTGTTCGACGCCATTCAAAAAGCCCGCAAATCGTCGGTGCCCTTGGACAACATCGAGCGCGCGGTTAAACGTGGGTCGGGTGCCGAAGGTGGCGGAGCCGACTGGCAAACGATCATGTACGAGGGGTACGGCCCCAACGGAGTCGCCGTCCTGATCGAGTGTCTGACCGACAATCGAAACCGCGCGGCGGGCGAGGTGCGCGTGGCCATGACCCGCAACGGAGGCTCGATGGCCGACCCGGGATCGGTCGCCTACATGTTCAACCGCAAAGGTGTCGTCATCGTCCCCAAAAGCGACGGGCTCACCGAAGACGACCTCCTGCTCGCGGTTCTCGAAGCCGGAGCAGAGGAAGTGAACGATCTCGGAGAGTCATTCGAGGTCGTCAGCGAGGCCACCGACGTCGTCACCGTGCGCACCGCGCTACAGGACAGCGACATTGACTACGACTCCGCGGAAGCGACGTTTCTTCCATCGGTGACCGTTGAGCTCGACGAGGACGGAGCCACAAAAGTTTTTCGTTTGATCGAAGCTCTGGAAGACAGCGATGACGTTCAAAATGTGTACGCGAACTTCGACGTCAGCGATGACGTGATGGAGAAGGTGGGCTAACGCGTGTCCGAACAGGAGTCGGGCAAACTTGGGTCGCAACTGCGCGGCTGGGATGCGGCTACTTTTCGAACGGCGTCCGGTGATCCTCGGCTGCGCAGCACGGTTCTCGCACTGGCCGTGCTGGAACGAGCGCCGGATTGGGAGAGGCTGCGGGCTCGGCTCGAGCGCCTGACGCACTTCGTTCCCACCCTGCGCATGCGGCCGCTGTACGGAATCTTCGGCGTGTCTGCTCCGCGGTTGGCACTTGATCCGGATTTCGACGTTGATGTGCACGTCCACCGGTACTCATTGCCCGAGGGAAGCGGCTGGAACGAATTGCTCGGGGACGCCAGGAGAATGTCGCTGACCGACTTCGATCGCAATCGGCCCCTGTGGGAAGCGGTCCTCATCGATGGGCTACCTAACGGCGAAGCCGCGTTCATCATGAAACTGCATCATTCGATCGCGGATGGTCAGGCGACCGTGATCATGGCGCTGTCTTTATTCGAACTCGGACTTGATCCGAACCCCGAGGACCCACCGACACCCGAGGTGCCCGACGGCGAAGACGTTGGCACCTTGGATATCGCCAAGGCCAACCTCGAAGACAACCTCCAGCGGATTAAGGGCAGCGCCGAGGGCTTACTGCGCGCCGGTGGACAGATGATGCGTCAAGCAATCAGCGACCCCACGGGGTCACTAGACACGGTGCGCTCGACCGTCGACTCGATCACCCGTGCGGTGGCCATGCCGGACGCAGCGCTGAGTCCGGTGTGGTCTGAGCGAGGAACGACGTACCACTTCGGAGCGTTCGAGTTTGCCTTCGACGGGTTGAAGCAAGCGGCGAAGTCTCGAGGGCTCAGCGTGAACGACGCTTTTATGGCTGCCGTCGCCTCCGCTCTCGATCGGTATCACGATCGGCATGGCTACGAGGTGCCCCGGTTGCGGGTGAACGTCCCGATCAGCCTGCGTGGTGATGCGGGCGATCGCAGCGCGCAAGCATCGAACGCAGTGTCGATCGCGCGGCTTGAGATGCCGGTAGCCGGCTTGAGCATTGATGAGCTGATGGCCGAAGCGCACGAACTCGTGGACGCATGGCGCGGTGCGCCCGCAACGCGGATGGCCGATCCGCTCGCGGACGTGAGCTGGTTCGTGCCGGTCCCGGTGCTTGCGCAGGCTGCGCGGGCGTCGGACCTCACCACCAGCAACGTTCCCGGGCCGCCGATTCCTCTCTACCTCGCCGGGGCAAAGATGGTGGCTGCGTTCCCTCTCGTGGCCACCATCGGGGCTGCGGTGAACGTGACCATGGTGACCTACGACGGCGCAGCATGCATCGGTGTCTCGACCGATGATCGGTCGGTAACCGACCCAGCCGAGCTGATCGAAGATCTGCGATGGGGATTTGAACGGGTCACTGGAGAACACGTCGAACCGGCCGATCGTTACGCGGCGCGTCAGCCGAAGGGTGACACACCGGCCGACTAGCGTGTGAGGGTTCAGGCGAGGAGGCCACCGTGACGCATGCGACCCGAATTCTCGGGGTGGATCCCGGGCTCACGCGGTGCGGAGTGGCGGTCATCAAAGGCAGTGCAGGGCAGAAGGTCTCGCTGCTGCACATCGGCGTTTTCGGCACTGATCCCGGTGATTCCATCGAGCAGCGCCTGATCTCAATCGAACGCGACATGGAGGGCCTCGTCGACGAATTGGAGCCCGACGTGATCGCAGTGGAGCGAGTGTTCAGTCAGCACAACGTGCGGACGGCAATGGCCACTGCCCAGGCCGCTGCGGTCGCCCTTCTCGTTGCGGCCCGCCGAGGCCTTCCGGTGGCGATGCACACGCCCACAGAGGTCAAAGCCGCGGTCACCGGTAACGGTCGCGCCGACAAGGCGCAGGTGACTGCCATGGTTACTCGGGTCTTACGACTGGACACACCACCCAAGCCGGCCGATGCAGCGGATGCTGCCGCGATCGCTATTTGTCATGCCTGGCGGGGAGCGGCCACGCAGCGCCTGGAGCGTGCCCGCCGCGAGATGGCATCCCAGCGTTCATCAGGGGGTTCCACCCAGCGAGCGGCGGCAGCGCGTCGATGATCGATCGAGTTCGGGGTGCGGTCGTCGCGCGTGGCGCGGATTACCTCAGCGTCGATCTAGGAGCGGTTGCTGTGCGGGTCACCACGCCACCACCGGTCGCTGCCGAAGCATCCTTGGGGCGAGAGGTCGACCTGCACACCGCCCTCGTTGTCCGACAGGACTCATGGACGCTCTTCGGATTCGCCGACGGTGAGCAATGTCGAATGTTCGAACAGGTGCAAACGGTCAGTGGAATCGGACCGCGGATCGCTCTCGGCTTGGTGAGCGTCCTCGGTGCCGACGACCTTCGGCGAGCGATCGACGCTGAAGACCTCGCCGCCTTGACCCAGGTCCCCGGTATAGGAAAGAAAGGCGCACAGCGCATCATTCTGGAACTCAAGGACAAGATCGATCCACCCAGCGTTGGTCGCACGGCTGCGCCGTCAGGTGAGGGGTGGCGCACCGCAGTGGCGGCGGGTCTGACATCCCTGGGATGGAGTGCCAAGGAAGCAGAAGCGGCCGTCGACGCCCTCGCGGGCCGCCTCGATGAGGTCACCGACACGCAATCACCCGACATCGGAGTGTTGCTCAAAGAAGCCCTGCGCAGTCTGGACCGATCGTGACCGTCCTCGATCCGGCACCGGATGACGACGATTCGATCGTCGACGGGGCTCTTCGTCCCACGACGCTGACCGAATTCGTCGGCCAGGACCGGGTGAAGAATCAACTCGGATTGGTTCTGGAAGCCGCGCGTCGTCGTTCGGGGGTCTCGGACCACGTTCTGCTCAGCGGGCCACCGGGCCTGGGCAAGACAACCCTTGCGGCGATCATCGCCGCGGAGCTCGACGCCCCCATGCGGACGACATCCGGGCCGGCACTGCAGCACGCTGGCGACGTCGCGGCGGTCTTGTCCAGCCTGCAGCCCGGGGAGGTGCTGTTCATCGACGAAGTTCACCGAACAGCGCGAGCCTCCCAAGAAATGCTGTACGTGGCGATGGAGGACTTTCGTGTGGACGTCGTCGTCGGCAAGGGCCCGGGTGCGACGGCTATTCCTTTGGACATCGAGCCCTTCACCCTTGTCGGAGCCACAACGCGGGCGGGAATGTTGCCCGGGCCGCTGCGAGATCGATTCGGGTTCACCGCTCACCTCGACTTCTATGAGGTTGCCGATCTTGAGCACATCGTGCACCGCAGCGCTGGTCTGCTCGACGTCAACGTCACCGACGAGGGAAGCGCGGAGATCGCTAGCAGGTGCCGCGGCACCCCGAGAATTGCCAACCGACTGCTGCGGCGGGTCCGGGATTGGGCCGAAGTGCACGGCGATGGAGTCGTCGACCTGGACGCGGCGCGAGCTGCCCTGGAGTTATACGAGGTGGATGTGGTCGGCCTGGATCGGATCGATCGTGCCGTTCTCGAGGCGATCGTCGACCGCTTCGGTGGCGGTCCGGTGGGATTGAGCACCCTGGCCGTGGCGGTCGGGGAGGAACCCGAGACCATCGAAACCGTAGCCGAGCCGTTTCTGGTTCGCCTCGGTTTGCTGATGCGCACCTCCCGCGGACGGGTGGCCACCGTTGCCGGATGGCAGCACGTCGGTCGTTCCGCTCCGACAGATGCACCAGGCTCCGGCCAGGGCGTGTTGCCCTGGAGCGCCGACGACAGCGCCGACGACAGCGTGGACGACGACGACGAAGGAGGCGATCCTTAGGCCATCGCCGACATCACGAGAGCCTCTGGGTACCCTCGTCCCCGCTGGAGATTCCGGCCCTGTGTTTCGCAGAATGCCCCTCAGGAGCGCACCGTGGACATCGTCGCCTTGGCGCCTATCGTTCTACTCGTCGTCGCCTTCTACTTCCTGCTCATCCGGCCGCAGAAGCAACGCCAGCGCCAGCAGGCGCAAATGGTGTCCGCACTGGCGCCGGGAGCGCAGGTGATGACAACCGCCGGGATCATGGGAACGGTCGCAGTCGTTGCGGAGGACGAGCTGAGTCTGGAAATCTCACCCGGGGTCTTCGTGCGCATGGTTCCGGCGTCCGTCGCCAAGGTGATCGAGCCAGCGCCCAGTGTCGAGACGGCACCGGAGACAGATGAAGCGCCATAGCGCTTCGCGATAGACCAGAACCCGCGGGCTGACGGCCCGTTCGCACACGAGGAGACCTGTGGCACCACCTGCAACATCGAAGCCAGGGCGATTGCTGATCGCCCTGATCGTTTTGCTGCTCGGTGGCGTCGTCTGGGCGTTCTGGCCCGGCACCGATTCCTCGGTCCGTCTCGGCCTCGACCTTCAAGGTGGAACCCAGGTGATCCTGGTTCCGCAGCCCGTCGTCGAAGGTACCGAGATCACCGAGGAGCAGCTCGCGCAGACGGTGGAAATCATTCGTGCCCGCGTCGACGGATTGGGCGTCGCCGAAGCGGAGGTCACCACTCAGGGGTCGGGTAATTCGGCGGCGATCGTCGTCTCCGTCCCGGGCCTGGGTCAAGACCGGGTCGTTGAGCTGGTCCAGCGAACGGCCTTGTTGAACTTCCGTCCGGTGTGGAATGTGCTCAGTCCGTTCCCGATCGACCCGGCTAACGCCGATGCCGCGGAAGGTGCCGCGGAAGGTGACGCGGCGGAAGGCGATGCCGCCGAGTCCGCTGACCAATCAGCGAGCGACGGCGGAGCTCAGAGTGCGGAGATTGTCCAAGCGCCCGATTACAGCCCTGAGTTCCAAACCGAGGTCGACGCCCTGGATTGCATCGACCCGCTCAACCTGGCCGGTGGCACCCCCGATAACCCAACCGAATGGCTGGGTGCCTGCGATCAATCCGGCGCACAGAAATACGTCATGGAGCCGGCCTTCATCGAAGGTGTGAGTGTCACCGACGCAAACGCCCAACTCACGCAACAGGGCATCGGGTGGGTAGTGACCTTGGAGTTCGACTCCGAGGGAGCGGGCGCGCTCGCCGAGGCATCCACCGAACTCAGTGCGCTTCCGGAGTGCGGTTCGGGAGCCACGCCCTGTAACGCGTTCGCGATCGTTCTCGACGGCGTGGTTGTGTCTGCTCCTCGATTCAACGAACCCATCCTCGGCGGGCAAGCGCAGATCGAAGGTGACTTCAACGCCCAAGAAGCCCGTGACTTGGCGAATGTGTTGAAGTACGGCGCGCTGCCGGTGACCCTCGACGTTGTCGACATCACGTCGGTGTCCGCGACCGTGGGTGGCGATCAATTGCGGGCCGGGATCATCGCAGGCCTCATCGGTTTGGCCTTGGTGAGTATCTACCTGCTTTTGTACTACCGGGTACTCGGACTGGTAGCCGTCGCCTCCCTCGCCGTCGCAGGCGGCCTGCTCTACCTGTTCGTGGTGATCTTCTCCAAGACCATCGGACTCACCCTGACCCTGGCCGGAATTGCCGGCGCGATCGTGGCCGTAGGCATCACCGCGGACTCCTTCATCGTGTACTTCGAACGCATGCGCGACGAACTTCGCGACGGACGATCCTTACGGCAAGCGTGCGACAGCGGATGGGTGCGAGCCCGCCGGACCCTGTTGGCGGCGGACTTCGTCACGCTGCTTGCCGCCGTGGTGTTGTACTTCCTATCCATCGGCAGCGTCCGCGGATTCGCCTTCATCTTGGGTCTGACAACGGTCATCGACCTCATCATCGCCTTCTGGTTTACCCACCCCGTGGTGGTTTTGATGGGACGTCGCAAGTTCATGCAGGGCGGGTCCAAGTGGTCAGGGCTGGACCCCGAACGCCTGGGTGGTCACAGTGCCCTCGACACGCTTGCCGGACAGTCACGACGCAAACGCCGTGACGACTATCAGAGCGCAACAGCAGACGAAGCCACACACGGTGAGACCGCAGCCGACGACTTAGCTGGCGACTCAACCGACGATACAACGGAGGTGCGGTCATGAGCAGCATCACCAACATCGGCCAACGGCTCTATCGCGGTGAGGTTTCCTACGACTTCGTCGGTCGATGGAAGCGGTGGTACATCCTCTCGGCGATCATCCTGCTCGTCGCCGTGGCTTCGCTTGCCTTCCGAGGATTGAATCTCGGGATTGAGTTCCGCGGCGGTGCCGACTTCGCCATCCCCAATGCGACCTGCTCGGTGACCGAGGCGCGAGAAGTAGCCGAGGCCGAGTCCGGCGGGCAAACGATCGTGACCGTCGCCAGTTCGGGCACCATGCGGGTCCAGACGATTCCGTTGACCAGCGCGGAGTCCATCGAGTTGTCGGAGTCCCTGGGCGACGTCTGCGGTGTCGCGGCATCGGAGATCACCGTTCAGGTGGTCGGACCGACGTGGGGGGCGGAGATATCGTCCAAGGCCCTCCAGGGGCTCGTCATCTTCTTGGCGTTGGTCACGATCTTCCTGACTATTTACTTCGAATGGCGAATGGCCATCGGCGCACTCGTCGCCTTGGTCCATGACCTCGTCATCACGGTGGGCATCTATGCGCTCTTGGGACTAGAAGTGACACCGGCGACCGCCATCGGTGTCCTCACCATCTTGGCCTACTCGCTCTACGACACCGTCGTCGTTTACGACAAGGTGAAGGAGAACACGCGAGGCATTGCCGGACAGTCGGTCATGACCTACGACGAAGCCGCGAACCTGGCGGTGAACCAGACCGTCGTTCGATCCATCAACACTTCGCTGACATCCCTGCTGCCCGTCCTTGCCATCATCATCGTTGGCGCCGGACTGCTCGGCGCTGGCACGTTGCTTGACCTCGCTGTCGCCCTGGCTGTTGGTATGGCGGCAGGAACGTACTCCTCAATCTTCATCGCCACACCGGTCCTCGCCCAGCTCAAGCGGCAGCAGCCGGAAATGAAGGCCCTCGCGGCTCGCGTTCAGGCCCGCCGCAAGCAAGCAGCGAAAGCGACCGCTAAGAGCGGGGATAGCGCTGGAGACAGCGCTGGAGACAGCGCCGGAAACGGTGCCGGTGCAGCAGCGGGCGCCGCGTCCGAGAAGGCAGGCTCCGCCACCGCGGCATCGCCCGCATCTCCGGAGGAACTTCGTGAACTCGCCCGCGTGCAATCCGGTGAGCGACATCAACCCAAGCGCAAGAGCCGACGCAAACGACGCTAGTTCCCCCGCGCGTACACTGGTGTTCCGCGGCAAGGGGAGGTGGACATGGCGAAGAACATTCCCGCCACCACCGAGCCCGAGGTCGCCCGCGGGTCACAGGCAGGCGAATCCGGTGGTTTCCGTGGTCGCTTCGCCAGGCTTGCCGGCCCTAGGTCCGGCCACCCGGAACTAGAACCGGTCATCCGGACGCTTCGCCGATATCACCCGAAGGCCGATACTCGCACTCTCGAGCGCGCCTACGAGATGGCGGAGTACCTGCACCGTGACCAGAAGCGCCGATCGGGGGCGCCGTACATCACCCACCCGGTAGCGGTCGCGTCGATCCTGGCGGACCTGGGAATGCCGGCCTCGACACTGTCGGCTGCACTTCTGCACGACACCGTTGAAGACTGTGGGTACTCGCTCGATGCCCTGCGGGAAGACTTCGGGGACGAGATTGCCCTGTTGGTGGACGGCGTAACCAAGCTCGACAAGGTCACTTACGGAGAGGCCTCCGCCGCGGAAACCGTGCGGAAGATGGTCGTGGCCATGGCCCGCGATATTCGCGTGCTGGTCATCAAGCTCACCGACCGACTCCACAACATGCGCACCCTCCGGTGGCTCCCCGAGGAAAAGCAGCAAAAGAAGGCTAGGGAAACTCTCGAGATCTACGCGCCGCTGGCGCATCGGCTCGGCATGAACGCCATCAAGTGGGAACTTGAGGACCTTTCCTTTGCCACGCTATATCCGAAAATGTACGAAGAAATTGTGCGCCTAGTTGGGGAGCGGGCTCCCTCACGCGACAAGTACCTTGCGGAAGTAGTCAGCGATATTGAAGCCCAACTGAAAACGAGCCGCATCAAGGCCTCAGTCACCGGCCGCCCCAAGCACTACTACTCGGTATATCAGAAGATGATCGTGCGTGGTCGCGACTTTAACGACATCTACGACCTGGTGGGTGTTCGCATCCTCGTCGACAGTATTCGCGAGTGCTACGCGGTATTGGGAACGATCCACGCGCAGTGGAGCCCGGTGCCCGGACGTTTCAAGGACTTCATCGCGATGCCGAAATTCAATATGTATCAGTCGCTGCACACGACCGTTATCGGACCGGAAGGCAAAGTCGTCGAAGTGCAGATCCGCACCCAAGACATGGACCAATCGGCCGAGCTGGGTGTCGCTGCGCACTGGATGTACAAGCAGGGCGAGTCGGACAAGGCCGGACCTGACGAGTTCGCGTGGCTACGCCAACTGCTGGATTGGCAGCGCGAAACCGCCGACCCCGGTGAGTTCATGGACTCACTCCGTTACGACCTCGGAACAGCCGAGGTGTACGTCTTCACACCGAAGGGTGATGTGACGGCGCTCCCGGCGGGTGCGACACCGGTCGATTTTGCCTACTCGGTCCACACCGAGGTCGGGCACCGGTGCGTCGGTGCGCGAGTCAACGGAAAGCTCGTTCCCCTGGAGTCGGAACTATCCAGCGGCGACGTCGTGGAGATTTTTACCTCCAAGGCTGAGGGCGCCGGGCCCAGTCGCGACTGGCTGGGCTTCGTGGCGTCCGCGCGAGCCAAGACCAAGATCAAGGCCTGGTTCTCCAAGGAGCGCCGCGAGGAAGCGATCGACAACGGTAAGGATCAGCTTGCGCGAGCGATGCGCAAGAAGGGCTTCCCGCTACAACGATTGATGACCAATCAAGCTCTGTCGACGATCGCCGTCGATCTCGACCAAGCCGATGTTGCCGCGCTGTACGCATCGGTGGGCGAAGGCAAAATCGCGGCCTCGACCATCGTCCAGCGGCTCATCGAGGCGGCGGGCGGTGTCGACGGGGCTGACGATGACGCCGCCGAAGCAGTCACCCCCACTCCAGGGCGTCGGGAGAGCGCCTCGCGAGATGTCGGAGTCATCGTCAAAGGGGTCGACGACCTCTGGGTCAAGCTTGCGCGCTGCTGCACCCCGGTGCCGGGCGATGCAATCATGGGGTTCGTCACGCGAGCGTCGGGTGTTTCTGTGCATCGCGAAAGCTGCGTCAACGTTCCGAATCTGCGACAAAGCCCCGAGCGTGAGGTGGACGTGGAGTGGGCGCCCACGCCATCTAGCGTCTTCCTAGTGAACATCCAGGTCGAGGCGCTCGATCGCTCGCGCTTGCTGGCTGACATCACGCGCGCTCTGTCGGATACGCACGTGAACATCCTGAGTGCGTCGGTCACCACAACTCGAGACAGGATCGCTACCTCGAGGTTCACCTTCGAGATGGCCGACCCCAAGCATCTGGGGTCTGTTCTGAAGACGGTCCGCACCGTCGAGGGTGTCTACGACGCTTACCGCGTTTAGGACGGGCACTGGCAAAGGTGTCGCTGGCACCTAACCGACCAGGACGTGTTGGGCTAAGTCGGTGTTGCTAGCGGGCGATCCGTTGGGCTGCCTCGAGCAGTGCCCGGGTGCTCTCGATGGACTGCTCCAGCTTGCGCACTGCTCGCTCATCGCCAGCGGCGCGAGCTTGCTCGAGATCGGCCTCTTGCTTGGCAAGCGCATCGGTGAAAGCGTTCGCGGTGGACTCTGCGCGGGCTCGCTTATCGGGATCATCGCGGTCCCACGCGTTCGACTCCGCCTTGCGCACCGCATCCTCGACTTTCTTGAGTCGCGATTCCAATCGCGAACGCTCGCTGCGCGGTAGGTCACCGGCTTTGTCCCATTGCTCTTGGATGGAGCGAAGTTGACGCTTGATCGATGGGACGCCTGTCGATCCGTCAAGCGGAAGCAGGGCTTCGGCCTTGACAACTAGTGCTTCTTTCACTTCAACGTTCGGTGCAAGTTTGGCGTCCTTCGCGGCGTCGGCGGCCTTCATCGCGGAATAGAACGAATCCTGTGCGGCTTTAAACTTCTTCCATAGTTTGTCCTCGTCAGACCGCGATCCCCTCGGCGCTCGCTTCCACTGATCCATCAACGATCGGAAGGCGCGCGTGGTCGGCCCCCAATCTGTCGAGTCAGCCAGGGCCTCGGCCTTGGTGATCAGTTCACGCTTCGCTGCCATGGCCTCCTTGCGTTGTGAGTCGAGTTGCGCGAAATGCGCACGGCGCCGCTTATCGAAGCCTGCCCGAGCGGAGCTGAAGCGCTTCCACAGTTCCTGTTCGAGGGAGCGATCAGAACGGGGGAGCACCTTCCACTCCTCGACCATCGCGGAGTAGCGCTCGGATGTCGACTTCCAGGAGGAGGAGTCCGACAGCGCCTCGGCTTCGGTCACCAGCGCCTCGCGCGCCGCCTTGGTCTCCTCGCGTACTCGCTCGCGGTGCGCTGCCTGCCGTACCAGCGCCGACTCCAGTTCGGTTTCCGCCGCGTCGACCTTGGCGGACAGGGCCGCCACGTCTCCGACGAATGAACGTTCCTCCAGGCCTTGGCGGACGCGAGCGATAGCCGCTCGCGATTGATCGGGCTTAGCGCGGCCGTCGGCGAGCCGCGTCGTGACGAGATCGATCTCCACGACCAGGTCGTCGTATTTGCGGGCGAAGAACGCCAGCCCTTCATCGGGGGTACCAGCGGCGTACTGTCCGACGGCCACATCGCCGTCCGGTGCCAGTAGGTAGATCGTCCCGTCGGCCTCGGCCCGCCCGAAGGCCATGCTCGGGCTCGGAGCATCCGCAACTGCGGCCGTCGGAGCATCGGAGGTTGGCCGTGTCGGTCCCGTAGGGCGACGCAGGGCGGCCGGGGTAGGAACCGGCGATTGCGCGCCCGTCGTGCCCTCGTCGTCAGTCGTCACGTCCACGAATCCCTCTAGATCCCTCTCGCAATGCCCTCGCCTAGTCCACTCGACGGCTCTACCGTCACCGACAGTCTGTCACCGAAGAGGGAAACTGCTGCTAGGCCGTACCAACTGTTGCCGATTCGATAACAATCGGTTGGGCGGGAAGGCCGTCCCCACCACCGTCGGCCACGCCTGCCTCAGCAACAGCGCGCACGATGTCCAGGCCGTCGGTGACCTGCCCCCAGATGGTGTAGCCCGAGGGGAGGGTGGTGTCCTCGTAGACAAGGAAGAACTGCGAGCCACCGGTGCCCGGTCCAGCGTTGGCCATGGCAACCGTGCCTGCCGGATAGTTCGCCTCACCCTCTGCCGGGAGGTTTTCGTCGGGAATTTGATAGCCCGGCCCACCCGTGCCGTTGCCCGCCGGATCCCCGCACTGAAGTACGAAGATGCCGGCCGTGGTCAGCCGGTGACATGCGGTCCCGTCGAAGAACCCCTCGTTGGCGAGGAAGGTCATCGAGGCGACCGTCGCAGGCGCGTCGTCAGCGGCCAGGTTGATGGAGATATTTCCGCAGTTGGTGGCCAGGGTCAGGGTGCCGCTGGCTGCTGTCGCGGCGTCGGGCGCGGCATCGAAGGTGAGGTCGTCGACACGTGTCGGTGCTGGCTCGGCGCAGATATCGACGACGGCAGCCCCTGATTCGATCTCCTCGATCAACTCCTCGGCCACCTCGTCGATCTCGGACGCGGTGGACTCGGGTGCGCTCCCTCGATCGATGAGGGTGAAGATCGCCCATCCGCCACCGGCGATGACCAAGGCACCAACAACGACGATCGCCACGAGGCGTTGGCGAACCCGGGCCTTGTCTTCGCGATCGACGCGTCGGGCTTGCTGCCGCTCGAACTTCGCGCGCGCGAGTTGGCGTTGCCGTCGGTTAGAGGAGGTCATGTCCGTCCCGGAAATCGATGTCGGTGAGTACTCTTTCGATCTTCGGCATCCGAGTGTAGAGGTGAAGACAAAGGGCGCCACGAGGCTAGGCTGTCCTTGCTGGTCTGGGCCCCCCAGCCGGAGGGATGTCCCAGAACACCCGCACCCAGCGCGACGTTGCACATCTCGCCCAGGAGGAGCCTTGTTCATCACCGGCTTCCCTGCTGGATCGTGGGCCACCAACTGTTATGTCGTGGCTACCGGTGCGGGCGAGCCGTGCGTGGTCATCGATCCTGGCCAGGAGTCGATCGACCGCGTGCACGAGATCATCGGCGAACACCGCCTCGCTCCCGCTGCCGTCCTGCTCACGCATGGACACATGGACCACATTTGGAGTGTTGCGCCGCTGGCCCGTGAGTTCGAGATTCCAGCGCTGATCCACACGGACGATCGTTATCGGCTCGCCGACCCCGCCGGCAGCAGCATGGCGGCGGCTCGTGAGCAGCTCCTGGCGATGACGAAGAACTCCCTGGAGCTGACCGAACCAGACGATGTCCAACTGCTACCACCGGGGCGAGATGCCGAGATCGAACTTGTGGGCATCCGTTTTGCCGTCCGACATGCCCCGGGGCACACCGAGGGGTCGGCGGTGTTCCAGGCCGAGCGCGGCGACGACGTCGATGTGCTCTTCTCCGGTGACGTGCTCTTTCAAGGGTCGATCGGTCGGACCGATCTCCCCGGCGGGAGTCCCGACCAGATGAACGAGAGCCTGCGCGACGTCATCTGGCCCATGGCTGACGAGATCGTCGTGCTGCCCGGACATGGACCCCGTACGACGATCGGGGCCGAGCGCGCGTCGAACCCGTTCCTGCAAGCCGTCGGTTCTGGGCGCGACGCGCAAGCCCCGAACCGGGGGTGGTGAGCGTGGTCGAATTTCAAGCACCCAAAGGAGTCCCGGAGTATTTCCCGCCGCGTTCGTCGGCGTTTCTCGCGGTACGGGAGGCCTTGGCGCATTCTGCTCGATGCGCCGGCTATGGATACATCGAGTTGCCGGTGTTTGAAGACACGTCGCTGTTTGTTCGGGGTGTGGGTGAAAGCACCGACGTGGTCAGCAAGGAGATGTACACCTTTCTCGATCGCGGAGGACGTTCCTTGTCACTGCGGCCGGAGGGGACGGCGGGAGTCATGCGGTCGATCGTCGAGAACCGACTCGACAAGGGCGCATTACCGGTCAAACTCTGGTACGCCGGACCGTTCTTTCGCGCCGAGCGACCCCAGCATGGGCGCTACCGGCAACTGCAGCAGGTGGGCCTGGAGGCTGTGGGCAGCGATGATCCTGCGTTGGACGCGGAAGTCATCGCCGTCGCGGACGAGGGGTACCGACGCCTTGGCCTGCGCGCGTATCGTCTCGACCTCACGAGCCTTGGGTGCGCTGAGTGTCGTCCGGCGTACCGAGAGCAACTGATGGCTTTCCTCGAGCGGTGCGATCTAGACGCCGCGACGCGCGAGCGTGCGGCGAGCAACCCGCTGCGGGTCCTGGACGACAAGCGGGAGTCCATCCAGGCGCAGTTGGCCGACGCGCCGGTGATGGTGGATGCGTTATGCGATGCATGCAGCACGCACTACGACACGGTCCGGGAGTTTCTGCGTGATGCTTCAGTGGAGTGGTCCGAGGCTCCGCGCCTGGTGCGTGGACTCGATTACTACACCCGAACGACGTTCGAGTTCACCCACGAGATGCTCGGCGCCCAGTCGGGAATCGGCGGGGGCGGTCGATACGACGGCTTGATGGAATCCCTCGGTGGCGCGCCGCTGTCGGGGGTCGGGTTCGGCCTCGGCACCGATCGCACACTGCTGGCGTGCGAGGCGGAGGGCCTCGATGTAGCCGCCGACGGACTCGTCGACGTATTCGTTGTACCAATCGGGCCTGCTGCCCGTCGTGTGGCCGTCGGCATCGCGGCGCAATTGCGCGGTGCCGGGATACGGGTCGACATGGCCTACGGTGATCGCGGGCTCAAGGGTTCGATGAAAGCCGCCGATCGGTCGGGGGCGCCGCTGGTTGTCATCGTCGGAAACGATGAGGTGCAATTGGCGAACGCTCAGGTTAAGAACATGGCCGACGGTTCCCAAGAGACCGTCACCTTGGAGTCATTGGTAGCCGACGTGGGAGCACGTTTGTCACAGAAGGGCACGTTGTGATCAGAACCGACTACGCCGGCGATATCCGCGAGACCGACGCTGGTCGCATCGTCACCCTTGCCGGATGGATCGCGTCCCGGCGTGACCATGGCGGGGTCGCGTTCTTGGACCTGCGTGACGCCTCCGGTCGGGCCCAGGTCGTGGTGCGTGAGTCCGCGGTCGCGCACCCGCTTCGCGATGAGTTCTGCATCCAGGTGACCGGTGAGGTGGCCATCCGGCCCGAGGGAAACGAGAATCCGGAACTGCCGAC
>WLWH01001158.1_pt1 | contig 18393 bp, 38 predicted proteins | sample 6712741 | NCBI WGS metagenome assembly WLWH01 (sample SAMN12718694, study PRJNA515312) | sponge metagenome | isolation source: marine sponge | host: Mycale hentscheli | place: New Zealand: South Island, Marlborough, Capsize Point | collected 2003-05-01
AGCGCAAACTATAATGGTTATAGAATATCTTTTGTGTTGGGTGGATATAGTGAATATTATGAATTTCAAATTGAGAAAATATTAACCGTTGATAATAGTCTGCTGTTAATCCATTCTGAAACTGGATACTGTGAATTAATTGAGAATTAAATATAAATAATTTTACGGTGGTGGAGAAAATATATATTTATAAATATATGTTTTATTAACTATCTTTTATAATTATTAATATATATTCAGATATATAATATTTTATCCTTTTTTAGCTATATAATAATATTTTTAGGTTATTTTAAATATATAATAATAATTTTAAATATTTTTATTACCCGCGAATTTTAGGCTTGACTTCAATATATAAACTCAGATACGAATGATTTCGGGCGAAATAACAATATGAAATATATAATACTACCTTTTTATTTTATATTGGGCGTTGGTATAATGATACATGAATGGATCAAAAGAATATTATATAAATACTTAAATAAATAAATCAGATACGAACACAATTTTGCGAAATAATATTGTTGATTACAAAATATAAATATGCAAATATAGAAGAAGGTAAGAGACACCTAATGGCTTGAAGTAATGAAACAATTTTAGAGGTAAGCGGCACAACAGTATCAGTAGTATATAGTAATAAATTTTAAGAGGTAAGCGACATTTCAGCAGTTCAAGGAGTATTCATATACGAACACAATTTTCCGAAATAAAAGGTAATAGACAATCAACACTTGCATATGATTTAGAGGTAATGACAAAATCATACTTCAAGCTTTCTAAATAATAATAATTTTAAATAAATATTAATAAATATTGAGAGGTAGCGACACAACAAAAAAGTTCACTTATTTAAGAGGTAACGGCAATAACCACGAAATTCCATATACTAATACAATTTTGCTAAATAAGAGGTAATGACACGAACCCTAAACTTTAATAATATAATATTTTAGAGGTAACAGGCACAGAGCTTAAAAGGTAATGACAATCGCAACTGTCATTTACTAGAGGTAATGACACAGTCCAAAGGGTTAATGACAATAAACAGGGAAAGTTATATACTAATACAATTTTTTTAAATAAAGGGTAATGACAATTCGATTCCTAAGCTCTTATAGTTTAGAGGTAAGAGACACCGCTCAAGTACTATAGGTAAAAGACACTAAGAACAAGACTTCAAATATACTAATACAATTTTTGTAAATAAAGAGGTAAGAGACACATAAAGATCATCATTTGTAAATTATACTATCTTTGTGTTTTAGAGGTAATGACAATGTCAGAGAGTAACTAACGTATACCGATCTGTGTAGCGATTCTATGGTTCTTTTTAAATAGTAATATTTTTAAATAATTATTAATAAATATTGAGGTAAGAGACAATGTTCTATTGATTGTGTAAATAGTAATACTTTAGAGGTAAAAGGCACTATCAAGCATACGGTGAGTTTATTATTGACAACAATCTATAAATCAAATAATGTATAAAAAGCATAACTACTATGCATACTAATTAGTTCTGACATATCGTTCATCATTGGAAGAACTGGCCCCCCACTTCGGGGGGCTTTTTTTATTGACATGTGTTTATTATTTTATTAAGATAAAGACACGATGAACGAAGTTAAATCAGTACCCCTAGATAAAATACAACTCGGTCAATATGAAATAATAGTTTCTATAAATAAAGAAGACCGCGAAGATAACCCATACCGCGTAAAACTACACTCTATAGATAAAGAGCTATCTATGGAGGATATGTTTGTTATAGACCGATACCTTGTAGCAGAAGGCTTTAAAGAAACGTGGGATGAAATAACATTACATCTTAACGAAGATAAAGAACTACAAGATAGTAACCTGATTTCAATATTAAAAGATAAATTAAATTAATTAAAAAAAATTATTTACATTTATTTATAAAGAAATTAATATAGGGACATGGCTAGAGGTAAAACAAAAGGTGCGACAAGCTTTATAGTCGTTACCTTAGATCAACTAAACAATGTACTGAAGCCGAATGCCAACGTGATGGTGAGCCGTAAGTTTGCCGAAGCGTTAGGTCTCGAAGGTACTCAAACAACTAGCACTAAGCAAGATATCGTAGCAAACAGTAATACTGTAGAAGTAGAAACCGTCGATTTTTAGCTTGTGTTAAATTTATAAATTAACTAATATAGAAAACAGATGAACGATTATTTCCAAAACGTTGTCAGTCAAGAGGTGGCAAAAGGGCAAGCTTCCTTTTATTTAGATAATTATCAGAAGACTAATGTCTTACCGCATATTCTTCTTACTGCGGGTAAAGGTATTGGCAAGACGCATTTCGCAAAAGAGATTGCGCGTAACTTGACTCCTTTCGAGGCAGACAAGAAACCAATGCGTATTATCAATTGTTCCACGATTAAGAATGTTAAAAGCTTTTTCAATGATATCGTGTTGAAGTTTGTGGTAAACCAAGAGGCTACTCTTTTCTTTGATGAAGCTCACAATCTCCCGAAGGATGTTCAGGAGACGATGCTGACTATCATGGAGCCTAACACTAGCGATTATAACGAGTGGATTTGGGAAGATGCCGTTATAGAGTTTGATTTTCGCCGCGTCTCTTTTATTCTTGCAACGACTGACGTTCAGAAGCTGAAAGACCCTCTGATTGATCGTTGCCGTAGAATCTCTCTGGAGAATTACTCTGCCGACGAGTTGGAGAAGATTGTTCTTATCAAGAGTCCCGACATTGGATTCGAGGATGGTGTCATGGATCAAATTAAGAATGTGTTTCGCGGCAATGCTCGTAACGCTGTCGGTATCGCGAATGATATCAATTCCCACTGTGCCGCTAAAGGCGATAACTATTTTGGTCACGATGACTGGGATAAGATTCAGTATCAGGTGGGTTATTTCCCTCTCGGCTTGCTGTCTGAGGAGGTGAAGGCTTTGGATATTCTTTACGGTAAGACTAAACCTTGCTCGCTTACTAACTTGGCCTCGAAGCTGATGCAGTCTCGCGATGTCGTGCAGAAGAATATCGAGATGTTTCTTCAGTATCATGACCTGATGGAGATTGGCGCGGGTGGTCGTTCGATTACCGTGAAAGGTCGTAAGTATGTTGACTCTCTCAAAGCTTGGAAGGATGCACGAGATGAATATCTCTCAGATACTGAACGTGAGACGTTTGAGAGTGAGTCAGATAAGCCAGTGTATGCAGAATATCTTATAGAGAAGATGTCTTACGATGGAAGAGTCTAGAGGTAGACGACAATTAATTGCGGTTGAGATAATAAATACTTGATTCAAAATAATAAATAAACAATAATACAAACATGAAAAGAAAATATAAATTAGAAATTGAAGTTGACGCCGACGATAACGTGACCCATGTCAGCAGGGTGCAGGTACAAACTCCGCTTGATGTTCCAAATAAAGTGGACGGGATTTCTGAGGTTACGCCTAAGCAAGGGTGGAGACCAGTAGATAAGCGTGAATTTACTTATCGCGTTCTAAATAATGTAGATCGCTTTGTAGCTAAATAATAACGCTTTCTACCGCCCACGGAATAGAGCCGTAAGAGAGTTACGGACGGGGTGTTTGTACATGCCCTCTATTGAACACCGCTGGGCTTACTTTCGGGGTAAATGACATTACTGACGTATTGCGTGCTTTTAGTTTGAGGTAAATGACACTATCGTGGTTCGCTCCTCTGGCTCAGATACAAACGCCAGATTTTCCAAATAAATACGGCCAAATACTAGCGCAATATTTGCGAAATAATACCTTCTAAATATCAAATAAAGACTTAATAGTTTATACATAAGTCTTATTATCTTTTTATCTTTGTTCTAATACCTATAGAGAGAATAAACAATCTTAATCTAATATTTTAATAAACTAATTATATAATTTTTATAAAGTACACGTTGGCACGAAAATTGCAGCACGCGCCATGCCACCCTGTACCGTCAAGCTTAAAGTGTTATTTCTTCCCTTAAAGTTTTATAAGAAAAAGCTTGTAGAGAAATTAGAATTTGTTTAAGATAATCTCACTGGTTAGGAAAACATTAACAAAGTAACAGAAGGAAAAAAACGATATGTCTAGAAAAGTAACTCAAAGCAGCGACTATGATTTCCAAGTTGAAACCGTGCGTCTGCTTACTCCCGAAGGTAACAAGTCGAGCGTGTTTCTAAATCGCCGCGTTGATAACCGTGAAGAGCTTGGCACTTGCACTGAGCATTACGGGCTTGTTCAGAATTCCGATTTGATTAACCGTGCTGACGAGGCTCTTGACCGCCGAGGCATGACTGATTACGAGCGTAAAATTTACGTGACGGATAACGGTTCCAAACTTCGCGCTATTTACGATTTTAAGCGTGACGCTGACAAGCTGGTTGTGCCAGAGGTTGGTGATGAGATGGGTTTTCGTCTTATCGTGCAAAACTCTTTTGACCGTTCGCTGAAAGTTTCTTTCGCGTTGGGTTTCTTGCGTTTGGCTTGCACTAACGGTATGACTACCCTTGAGCGTGAATTAGATATGGTGAAACGTCATACTAAGAAACTTGACATTAACTCTCTGCTGACTGACCAAGCACTTGGTGAGGCTCTGGCAAAGTTTGACGATGCGGCAAATGTTTATACCGAAATTGCTCGCAAGGATGTTACCCAACAGCAAGGCTTGAATGTTTTGCAGAATCTTCAGAAGAAAAATGTTTTCTCTGAAAAGGTTCGCGAGGGTATCGCGTCAATCTGGAATAATCCTCGCCGTGATGAGGATGGCAAGGCGGGTGAAATGCGGAATCTTTACCAGCTTTATAACGCTGGCACTGAGTGGTTGACTTCCGCGCATCATACCGATTCCAAGGGTAACGAGCTTGGCACTTACGAGTCGCGCCGTTTTGAACTGGCGAATCGTGTTTCGACTTCAATGCTGAAAAACTTTGAAGCGTCGAGCCGTAACGAGTCGCGCTTTAATCGTTTGATTCTCGCTCCTAAATCGGAAGCGATTGTGCAGACTGCATAGGCTACCCAGCCCCCCTAAACCCCGCCTTCGGGCGGGGTTTTTTTATTGAAAAATTTTCGCTTTAAGGGTTGACACGGTGGCACAAAAACGGCAGCACGCCCCGTGCCACCCTGTACCAGATTTTTTTTGTTGACTTAAGCGGTGGCGTTTTATAAAATCGACGCATGAAAAAGAAAACTCCAAAGGCGCGAGTTAACCCTGAAGGGTTAATGAACTCGGCCCCACGTATAGAAAAACCGAAGAAGGGCAAAGGCTCTTTCACGAGGCAAAACAAACACAAAAAAAAGATTGACGGCAACGACTGAATCTGTATAATCGACGACATATGAAATTACTAGGTATCGACTCAAACGCTAAGACGGTCAAAGGTCTTAAGAAAGGTTTCCAAACGGCAATTATGTATCTCTCGCCAAGCAACGGCAGCGGTGTGATGAATACTTGCCCAGCGGCGAGCAAAGGTTGTCGTGATGCGTGCTTGAATACGGCGGGACGCGGTAGGATGTCGCCCGTGCAAGAGGCGCGGATAAACAAGACAAAGTTTCTTGCCGACCTTGAAGGCGAATTTATGCGCCAGCTAGACAAGGAAACGCTTGCCCATATCAAACGCGCAGCGCGTAAAGGTTTGACACCATGCGAGCGGTTGAATGGCACAAGTGATATTGCTTGGGAAACTTACACTTTCGACGATGGCTCAAACATTTTCGAACGGCATCCCGATTTGCAATTTTATGATTATACAAAGCGATTGGATCGGATGTTTAATTTTTTAGATGGTCACATGCCTTCCAACTATCATTTGACGTTTTCACGCAGCGAGACGACAAAGGATGACACTGTAAAAAGCATTTTGCAAAACGGTGGCAATGTTGCGGTGGTGTATGGTGACACTCTTCCTGTTTGGGATTTTGACGCGGAAGTGATAAACGGTGACGAAACTGATCTGCGGTTTTTAGACCCACGCGGAAAGGTTGTCGGGCTTCTTTACAAGCGAACCGTGGTTAAGAAAGATGAAACTGGATTTGTCTTGACTAATCGTGTCAAAAATCTTACAAAGGAGCTTGCATGAATGGATTAGCTATTATAGCAATTGCACTAGCAGTTTGGCTGCTTTATATATTCACCCCAGACGAAAGAGATTAAAACATGAAGTTATTATATCAGAATTGCGGCTATAATGTCGCTGTAGGAATCGAAGGAACGCAGGAAGAAATTAATACACAATTTGATTCTTTCTTTAATCACGGCGCAATCGATAAGACTGCCGATCTCCAGTGGATGACACCAACTTTCGCTTTCGTGTGGACCGATGACGCACGGTTGAAAAAGTATCTTAGAAACTCAAGTTATCATATGATACTAAACCAAGCCGACGAATCATGGCTAGGCAAAGGCTTGAAGTTTGGCGCGACAGTAGCGCGTAAAATTAAAGCACTTGCAGAAGATCGCTGGCAAAAGCTTCTAGACAATAGAGAGGTTTTTGTAAGATATAAAAAAGGCGGCGAGTTTTATACTACGGGAATTGTAAGCGCAGAAAATCTTACAGATTGCGACGCCTAACCACCACGCCCCCGCGCAAGCGGGGGCGTTTTAAGGCTTGCAGGGTGGCACGGGGCGTGCTGCAAATTTCATGCCACCCTGTACTTCAAGGTTATTCACAAAATCAAAGAGTTATTCACAATAGCTTGACTTAGTTAAGAAACTGTAGTAGGTTATACATATGAAAGGGCAAGTACAAGTTTACCGCAACCTTCACCAGACTCTCGAAGATGGCACGAAAGTTTACAGCGTGAAGAATGATAAAGGCATTGTTGAGGATCACGTTACAGAGATTGCAATATCTCGGCCTATTTTGCGGGTAGGGCCAAAGGGTAATCAGCGAGTACGCGACGAGGGTCGCAAGAATGTTCACGCTTACATTCAAGGCAAGCGTATGAGGGCATCTTTTATCGATGATCCTACAACTGGCATTCACCCAGAGGAGTGGTTGAAGATTACTTATGATCCTTATCAACATAAAAGCTTTGTTTTAGTGCGAGACGACTTAACGAAGGAAGGCGAGTCAAAAGCAGTTAGCGAAGCGTGGCTTATTGAGGTTCGCAGGGATGGCGTTTGGGCTTTTCTACCTTTGCTGAAAGAGTCGGGACGCACCGTAACTGTTCACGTTGAAGATCGTCACGCTTTGGTAAAAGAATAGTTAAAAAAGTATTGACCTAAACCTATAAAGAAAGTAATATAGAAACAGATGAAAGATGAACAACTAACCCTATCGGAGATGAAGCGTGGTTCGCTTTATCGCAACATGGCTAAAGGCCGTACCGAACGCTATATTGGTAGCGTTTCTCACATTCGCCCTGTGATGGATTTTCACAAGGAGGAACAAGAAGGCGCGATGATTCGCGATATCCGTATCGCAACTCAATCCGAGGTTGACCAATATATTGACGAGACTAACGCTCGTGTAGCTGGTAAGCCTGTTATTAGTCGGGTAGCTCCTCAGAGTTAAGTACTTGATGGGGGGCGCAGCAAAGCCCAACGTCACCTTTTCAGGTGGCCTCTTGATGCCGAAGCTGCGCTCCCCTTAAAAGTACACGGTTGGCACGAAACCCGCTGCACGATCCATGCCACCCTGTACCAAAAATTAGTTAAAAAAAATCGCGATTATTGTTGACCTCAAAACGTTTTTTCTATAGTATCACTCTTAATGATGTACGAGGAACTAATTAAAGAACGACTAACGACTTTGAACCAAGCAGCACTTGATTGGTTTGATTACGACGAAGACTTGCCAAAGTTAACTTGGGACTTAAAGGGAACGGTAGGCGGTCAAGCATACCTGAATCAAAACATGATTCGCATAAACATGGAGGCTTTGGCGAAGTATAAAGATCATTATATAAAGCAAACCATTGGTCATGAGTTTGCACACCTTGTTGCTTATAAGGCTTTAGGGCATAGAGGTCATGGACGCAATTGGGCAAGAGTGATGCGTAAGTTTAACTTGTTCCCTGACCGCTGCCATGACTATGATTTGACTCCCGCTAGAGTCGTTAAAAGGCAATATCTTTATGAGTGTGACAAGTGTGGAAAAGAATTTACGCTGACGGCTATTCGTCACAATAAAATGAAGACAGGCAAACAGCGTTACCGTCACTCAACAGATGGTGGTCAACTTGTATATAAAGGCAAAGTATGAACGAAATACATAAACGTTTTGCAATTTTTCAAAATGATAACACAGGCCAATCATGGATTTGGCTTGCTGATGAAAACAGATGGAGCGAAACGTCTTCAGAAGACTTTGAACCTTTGAGGACGCTAGCCGAGTATATCCGTTTATCCGATGATCCTATTCAGGTGCTAAAGGATACCCTTAAAGCAGCAGAAGATGACGAAGAAAAAAATGATGATATCGAACCTTTTTAGGTTGACCTTAATTAAGTTTTAAGGCATAATTACGTCAGTTCTTTGAGAGAGACAATTTAAGGAACCCAGCGGAGTAGACTCCGAACTCAGTCGATGTAACCTGTCAGGCGAACCGAGTAATCAACGTGGGTTCCCGACTTTGATAGTCAGAAAAACATACCCGTAGCCAAGCAACGCGGGAAACGCGCCTCACTGGTAAGCTCAAAGAGCGGATAATCTTTTGAGGTAGGAATTAACCTAGAAAAGAAACGTAAGTTCGCTTGGCACTTGACTATCAAACAACTTGCTATGGTCAGCCTTGGGATAAAACCCAAGATAGAGGGATCGCAACCTTCATAAAGCTGGGTGCAGTCATGTGGCACAGCCATAGCTATAAATTTACTGGGAGGCGAAACACAGCCTTGGCAAACCTAACGTAGCGAGTGGCGGCGCAAAAAAGGAATAGACCACTAGGGACGAGGAAGCACCAGTAAACAATTTCTTACAATAACGTGAGAATATAAACGAAAGGTCTGTGTGGGGAACCACAGAAAGGTAGCACGCCGAAAAAAACTCCCCATATTTTCTCTTCTAATTAGCCGCTCATAAATGATCGACAAATCAATTTACCAACCAAAAAACGTAAATAGTGATCGGCAAGTTTCTTAAAAACGCGATATTTCGCATCGGAGAAAACTGCCCTTTTTACGAAAACTTTACGGTGGCACGGAAGCCGCTGCAAATTTTGTGCCACCCTGTACCCTAGAAAGTTATTAACAATGCTTGACTTAATTAAGTTATAAGTGTAACTTTATGTATGAGCGATAAGGAAGCAGAACAACAAACCGACAGAGTTCTGGAATGGTATCACCTTATGCAGAAGATTCAAAAGCCAGAAAAAGTTAAAAAAGAATTGACATCCCCGCCGCCTTCTGGCATTATAGCCGAACTATGAAAGCAGTAGTAACGATTCAGATGGACAACCAAGCATTCGAGCAACCCCATACCTGCATGGAATTAGAAAAGATTCTGTGTAAAATTGCTGACACCGTAGGTCGCCAAGCGATTGACAGTGTGGGGCATGAATGTAGCGAGGCAGATTCAAACGGCAATTATATTGCGAAACTTAAAATTGTGGAGGATTAAAAATGGAAACCTTTTCTGTATTATTGAGCGATGGCGAAAACGAGTGGTGGGCAACTATGAAAGCTAAAAGTTATGATCATCTGTATGATTTGATTGACGCGGATGGTTATGATGTGGTAGAAACACGACTGGAAGATTAGTATATGAAAAAACTGTATAGAGTAGAACTAAACGAGATTCACTGTGCCACGTTCGAGGTTGAAGCAACCAGCGAGCAAAACGCAGTAAACGAAGTGTTGGATGGTGCGGGCGACTTGGTTCACTCCGAGTATTCTTACACACCCGACAATGACGCGGTACGTCACGTTTCATGTAAGGAGGACGCATAATGACTAAAGAAGAATGTAGAGAGAAAATTCAACAAGATATCTTGTCTTATTTTGATAGCGTTGCGTTTGTGCATAGCGATCACGGCAGAGATGACCTTTGCCAAATCGTAGCAGACAACTTTGAGAAATTGGAAGCGGAGGACGATTTAATTATCACTCAAGGCGATAAGAAACTAAAAGAGATGTTGGAGGACGGTGAATGAAAACACCAGAAAGAATAGAACAACTTGCCCGTGACACGGTTAACTCATGGGGTGACAAATTTGTTTATGACTTTGCAATAGATCAGATGGCAGAGCAATTTGAGAACTGCGAAGAAGAAGAATTTGACGTTTATTGGGATAACTATTACGGAGAGGATGCATAATGGAACATAATCACAAACAAGATCAACACGATAGAATAATGATTAACCGAATCAAGGATGACCTTGAGGATTGGTTGACTACTCATGGGGAAGTCACAATGGGTAGCGAGATGGTCGAAGATGTTCACCGAATCATTGAACAATCAGTGCAGCGAACCAAACGCATCCGAGAGGATTGGATGTTACCAAATAGGAGTTAGATACGAAACAAATACCAATCAAATAGTAACCAAATACAGATTATATTATGAAAGTAAAAGATATTATTGAAGAGCTAAAGAAGAGCTATAATCCAGAAGATAGTCTGATTGTAGCTACATGGGACAAGGAGCAGTTTGCTCCCTTGCTAAAAGAGGATGATGACTGGGCTGAAATTTCTCAATCCTGCATGGATGAAGTGGATTGGGCCGATATAAGCCAAGACATTATTGAACATATCCAATCGCTTCAAGGCACTCATTACGGGGATGCTATTTTTAAGGGAATAGAAGACTAAAAATTAAAATGACATACTTTATCACATTCGAGAATATGATTGCCGTTGAGGCAGATACAGAAAACGACGCGAAAGAGCAAGCTATTGAAAAGTTTGTGGAGATTCTCCAAAGGGGAGAAGCGCACCTTGAGTCAGAAAAAGAAGAGTAAAAAACTTAAAAAAAGTTCTTGCATTGTTAGCCGAATTTTGGTTTAATGATCTCGATGAACGAAACAACAGTTATCCTACAACCCAAACCGACTGCCACCCATCGCACCAAGGATCGCATCCGTCAACACGGAACCCCACGAGGCAAAGATTTCAAAGATGGGCGTGGTTGCGCTATGGCTTTCACCTTAATGCGTCGTGATCGTCTAGATGGAGTGCATTCGTGGGAGCTTAAGGCTCAAGACGGTTGGCGAGGTTGGATTCCAAGGAATGAAATTGACGTATTGAACGACGGCTGGCGTTCGCGCAAGTTTCTTCTCGACTGGCTTTCTTGGCCCGACAAAAGGAAATAATCATGAAACTCTTCAATGTCACTATTTATATTGTCACTATTTTTATCTTATGCCCTTTACTGCGTGGTGATTCGCTCCGATTAACTCAAGAGCAAAGGATTGTCGCGATGACAATCCTTGGAGAAGCACGCGGAGAAGGGGAGGTTGGAATGTATGCAGTCGCCTGTATCATTGCCCAGAGGTCTATCGCATGGAAGCAGACGCCCACGCAGGTATGCCTTAAAGATTGGCAATTCTCTTGCTGGAATAAGAACGACCCAAACCGTAAAAAACTCCCTAGCTTATTAAATACACCACAAGCAGCTTACGCAAAACGTCTTGCGGTAAACCTTAACACTTTACGAAGAGACTTTATTAAATACGCAGACCATTATTGCCATATAGATAAAAACCCTTTCTGGAGCTATAAAACAATAACAAGAAAAGGTAAGAAAATAAAAATACCTATAAAACCGCTTGTTGTTATAAATAGACATAAATTTTATAAACTTCGATAGCTTACGGGCAAGTAGCTCAATTGGATAGAGCATCGGTCTTCTAAACCGAGGGTTGCGGGTTCGAGTCCCGCCTTGCCTACCATTTTTTCTTGCGGTACACGGTGGCACGGATCGTGCAGCCGCCCCCGTGCCACCCTGTCAACTTTTTTTATACCTTTTCGTAAACGGGTTTGCTTCGGTGTCCTTCAAAGTAAGCGGGACTCATGCACGTTACTTCTTTGCGTCCTGCTTGAACGTATAGATCGCCAACCACCTTGCCGTTCCAATATCTTTTGTTTTGATTGTAATAGAAATCAATGGCGCATTGCATATCCCAAACGAACGGGCGAGTGCTTGGCTCGTGTCTGCTACGAAAGTGAGCGCAAACCATATCGGGGCCACTGTAACCCGTGGTTTCTTTTTTCTCTAGTGGCTCAAGTTCAATGTAATAGTTTTTCATAATCTTTTCCTAGTCTCTGTCTTTGGTGTCTAGGGGTTGGTTCCAGTAGGCTTCTACTTCTTCGCGCTTCCTGTTAGCTTCCTGCTTGGCTTTCATCTCGGCAAGCCATTCGTGCAGGTCTTTCTTGAATTCGAGTGGATTTTTTTCGTTCTTCATTTTCATCATGTGATTAGTATAGCATAGGGGGTAAGACATCCGCTGTCCTACCTGTTAAATTCTCCAACTTTTTTTCCGTCAAATTTAGGGAATGGCTCGGCGGGTTCAACCGTCACCCCTATCGTGCCAAATAGGCGGTTACTGATTCGCTTGGCGTGGGCCAAGTCAAATGCCCTTATGTGAGTGTCACGGGTAGGTTGGGCCTTGCGCCACAGGGCGATCCTTACTCTGAATAGTTGTTCTTTCATTTTCATCATGGGATTATGATAGCACAGGGGGTAGGACATCCGCTGTCCTAGCTTACAAATTCTCCAAATTCTTTTTTGGCGTCTGCGTGGAAAGATACCCGCAAGAGGGTTTTGCTCATCCCTGTAACGCACCCGTTGTGATTAACTGCAACAACGCCGTTCACGGGCCTACGGGGTTCGAGGTCGCGCACCACAACGGCTCGCCAGTTGGGATTGTCGCGGTGTTGTACTTGTGTTCCTGTCTCAAACTTCATGCGTATAGACTACCACGGGGGGTAGGACATCCGCAGTCCCACCTGAATTTTTTTTTATTTTTATTCTGGTGCAGAGTGGCACAAAAATTGCAGCCGCTCGCGTGCCACCCTGTACCAAGGTTATTAACATTTTGTTGTGAATAACTTTGTACATTTAAGGTGTTGACTTATTTAAGAAACTGCATTACCTTATTTACATGATGAACGACATGATGCCAACAATCGACGAAGCCATTACCCCCGACATCGCCGCGCAACTCGAATTCGAGGAGTGGCAGCGCGACAACGAAGCCCGCGAACGCTGGGAAGCTGCCGAAGCTATTCACGGCCCGCTTATGACCCAAGCTGACTGGCAGCAGCATTCCCGCGACTTTGAGGCGTGGCTGAAAAATTGCTAGTTGACACCGTAACTTTTTTTTATTACTATAATCACATGAACGATATGAAAAACCTCTCTGACTATCTCGCTGAACTCAACGCCAAAACCCTCGAATGGGTGAACGCAGGTGAAGGCCGCTGGGCAACCACCCTTGTTGAAGACCTCGACCATTGGGCCGAGTATGGCATTCGCATTCCCCTTCAACTCGACTGGTATCTGGCGGCGTGTGATCGTCACGAGGCAGTCAGAGAGGGTGACGGTTACAAACCCTACTGGCCCCAAATGCCATCCACCGATGCCGAGCTAAAGGATGACATTTTATTTTTCGAGCAGGAGACTGAAAACGCCTACGCTCGCGCAAAGGCTCAGTGGGAACGCGAGGAGGCCGAGGCTGAATATCAGCGTCAGCTTGCGGGTGAGCATACCCCCGCTGTCGTGGAGGCTTTGAAGCCTTCCGCTTCCTTTACCATCGGGGAGCTTTGCTCCCTTTAAGGTTGAAAAAAATCTTGCACGGTGGCACGCGGCGGGCTGCAATTTTCGTGCCACCCTGTACCAAAATCTTGTTCCAACAACAGCACGTTTTGTGCCACTTAGTTAAGAAACGTTTGGAAGTTATTCACAGCCTGTGGATAACTTTGTGCTTCTAAGGCATTGACTTATTTAAGAAATGGGAGTAGTGTTTACTAATGATGAGCGACGGAACATTCCAAGTTGAAGTTAACGGACGCAGCGAGTTCGTTCGAGCCACCGACCAAGACCACGCCAACCGCATCGCTGGAGCAATGGCAAACCGCGAACCAGTCAAGGCGATTTTCGTTGGCTGGAAAGCTCAAGAGTCTGCCAAGCTGCCACAAGGCCCAGCGCGAATCGGTAGCCAGTGGTGGGTATAACTCTGTGAATAACTTTTCCCAATTGAGGCATTGACTTATTTAAGAAACTAGACTAGGGTATTAACAAGATGAACGACACGAACAAATTAAACGAATTATGGACAACCGCTCGCGACTTGGAAATCGAGATTGATGGGGCCGAGGATTGTTACGACACTTACAGCTTGACCGCTTGCACCGTTGAAGAGAACGGCGCGAGTCGTGCTGCAACCGCTCGCGAGTTAGATTATTTTAACGACGAGTTTTCTGGAGAGATTGCCGATGAGGGCGCAGAATACTGGTATGAAAAATGTTTCTAAAAGTTGAAGGGGGAGGACATGATTTGTCACCCCTATACCGTTAGAATAATTACAGACAGTTGAGAGAGACAAAACCCAAAACCAAAGGATACACACATGAAGGGACACAAGACCAGTGACGCACGTGAATGGCGCAAGAAGTTGAAGAAGTTTCAGAAGGCTGGAGCGGTTTCAATTACCGACTATGGAAACACGACTCGCGTATTTATCGAGGAAGGTTTCAAGAATGCAAAGGGTGAAGAGTTTCCCGCATTGCTTTCGGAGCCTTGCTTTCTGACTCTGCATCAGGGCGCAGCAACCGCCAAGAAGCAGATTGATGGGAAGTTTCGCAATCTCGAAAAGGCTTGGAAGTCTTACAACGGTAACAAGTAAAGAGGATTAAAACAATGGATAAAGATATTACATGGAAGAGCTTTCGGGCTTACGTAAACTCAAACCAAACCAAGCGAGCCTTTGCTGTTATTTATATCGCTTTGATTTGTAAGTATTTGTTTTTTTAAGATGGCAAAAAAAATTACAACTTACCATGCCAACTTGCGAAACGGTAGCGCAGACCAACGCAAGACCGTCCGTGTAGATGATGCGCGTGATGCCTACCACGCTTTTCTTCTAGGCGATAAGGTAGGGCGAACGCTCGGCCCTATGTGGTGGACTGCTACGGTGCAACGCTATACGCGCAAAGAATTAAAAGAATAACCTTGCACGTTGGCACGGATCGTGCAGCCACTTTTGTGCCACCCTGTACCAGAACATTCGAAAGTTATTCACAATGCACTGTGAACAAGTACCGAAACTTTTTTAAGAAACAGGGTTGACTTTTTTAAGTTTTATGGTATAGTATTACCAAGATGAACGAGATGAAGAACAACGAAATGGAACTAGTAAACAACAACGGCACTTGGACAATCAAGTGGAACGACGGATTCAAGCGCGAGTTTGATTCCTTCTTTGAAGCCAAGCTTCACTTTGTAGCTTTGGTAAACCAACAAATCGCAATGGAGCGATAAAAAAATTAAAAAAAACCATTGACTTATTTAAGAAACTAGGTTATATTTACACAAGATGAACGACACAAAGAAACAACTCAAAAACTTCACGATCACAATGGCAAGCGGTATTCGCTACGGTGGCAAGTTTCTCAACGAGGCGCAAGTGCTTAAGGCATACGCCCATTGCACCCATAACATTGTAAAGATTGAACAGCGCAACATCTGGACTCCTGAAGAGCAAGAGGAGATGGATCAAGACAAGGCATGGCATCGCGCCCGCTAAAAAAATCAAAAAAAACCATTGACTTATTTAAGAAACTAAACTATATTTAATCAAGATGAACGACATGAAAAACACTAAGACCGATTGGATTCAAATGAAACGTGACCGCGCCCGCCACGCCGAACATCTCGCAGACATTCAACGCACAAACCGCCACGTTCTGATTTGCGACGTGATTATATCCGCTTGTGTCGGGGCTATGCTTGTCCTATTATCAATTCACTTTTCCCAATAAAAAATTAAGAAAACCCCTTGACTTATTTAAGAAACTGAACTATAGTATTCTCAAGATGAACGACATGAACAAAGACACTTACACCCTCTGGATTGATGACGAACTCGTGGCAACTCGCGATCACACCCGCGAAGGTTACAACGACCTTTTAGCCTACGCTCAAGAGAGCCTTGCCAGTAGCCCAGAGATTTACTCAAGCCGCGACGAGCAAGCCGTTTGGCAAGCTGACACTGACGCCGAGAGCTTCCGCGATATGATGCCGACCTCTGAAGAGGTTTACTATGACGCAGGGCCAGAGCCTTACGAGCCAAGCTGTTACGACGGCACTTACTCGGAGATGTAACCCAGAGCAGGGGGTCAGCATTGACCCCCCCATTTTTCAAAAAAATTTGACTTTTATATCAGCGAAGTGGGGGGGAGGGGGTTGTTTTACAACTTTACAGTTTCTGGGGCATAAACCAAATATTTATTATTTATAAAAAAAATAAAGAAATTAGTCATTTTAAAAACGTTCCAAGTAAAAAATACGGGGGCGGTATTATTTTTTGGAACTTCTTTTAAGTTATATAAAGAAAATACCCAAAAATAGTATTGACCTTACTTTATAAATTAATTATAGTAAAAGTATGAAGAGAATTATTCTTACGGCGATTTTAACAGCCCTTTCTCTTAATGGAGCAGACACTCCCTCAAGAAGCATGAGTGGTTCATTTGGTAAGCCAGCTTATACGCCGACTTACGTTAAGCCTACCCCTAAAGCATATAGGTTTGGATTTAAAGACGGCTCTGTCTTTTACGGTAAGATATACAAAGGCGATTCTCTAGCTAGAGGTGCTTCAGCCAAAGGACTCGTCCTTGAAACAATGGATAACAAGATATACGTACATCATTATCCAGCCAAAGTGATTAATCATCCAATTATGGGTACTGTTGTGGAAAATGGAAGAGGAGGATATGACCCTTATACTCCAGAACCTCCCGTAGAAGAAATAATTCCAGATCGCAATCCAATTAGGATACCAGTTTGCTCTCCTGTGAGAATAAGCTTTATGCAGTTTGATAAACCTACCCTAAATGGCTTGTATAACTATTATAGCGGTAAAACCCGCACAGAATATAACAAAGGTTATACGGTTTCCAGCAATGCAAACAAAATTATTGCAAAAGAAATATATAAAGCATATAACAGTAAAACTCCAGCTAGCAAGCGAAACACACCAGCTAAAAGCCTAGCTTGGAAGAGAAAAATTTTTAAAGAGTTTGCAGGAACAAAAAATGTAATATGGGGAGAACATTATGCTAGAAGAAGATAACCTAAATAAAGAAAGAACATTAAAGTTGCTACAAAGCATGGCGACTGTCGAATGGGGAGGTCACAAACTCTACGATGGCAAGAATGACCACTTACAACAGAATCCTAGAGAGTTTGTTAAGTTTCTAGAGGGCTTAATTTCACTAAAAAAGCTAAAAAACCTTGATTTTAGCAGTTTTCTTGAAATTGGATTTCACAATGGCTATACAAACACAATTATAGACAAAATTTTTAAATTTAAAAATAATGTTGTTGTTGATTTGGTTGATCAACCATGCAACGCAGAAGCTTTTCGCGCTAATCATCGCTTTAAAAACCTAACTATGATCTGTGGTGACTCAACTTCTACTCATGTAGTCAAACAAGCTGAAAAACTTGGCCCGTATGACTTAATTTTCCTTGATGGATGTCACGAAGAGTATTATGTCAATGAAGATTACAATAATTACAAAAAAATGCTAAGTGAAGATGGAGTGTTTGTTTTCCATGATATAAACTCGCCTAGATTCAAAGGCGTAGCAAAAGTATGGAAGCAAGCGAAAGAGGATTATAAAGAATTTTATGAATTTTTTGTTCCGAACGGTAATATGAGTTGTGGCATTGGATTTATTGTAAACTCTTAAACTTTAAGTGTAATAATATACATGGCAGCTAGAAAAAGCCCAAAGCGGAGAGTCTCAAAGCCTCAAGAAGAAGATAAAGGTCCGTTGAATCCCATATTCGAAACTATTTCTCGATATGGAACCTTTGCAGGAGTAGGGCTAATCGCTTACCTGCAAACTATGTTTCCCAGCAGGGAAGAATTCATTGAGGTAGAAAGAAAGCTTCAAAGCATAGATAAATCTTTAACTGAGATCGTCATTATACAAAAAAACTTCGAGCAAACCCGTATTAAAATAGATAATCTTCAGGAACGCTTAAGAGAAGTAGAACTGAAACAAGCCAGCCAAAAAACAGGGCAATAGAATGGCGCGTAAAAGAGCAACAACTAAAAAAGCTAAAAAAACCTCTAAAAAACGAGTTCAAGAGAAATTCGTTGATACTAGAGATTTAGATAAGTTCTTTATAAAGAAAAGTTTTTATATTAGCATAAGTGCTCAAATTTTAAATATATTTGTAATATTATGTCTTTGCTTCTTCAACATAAAAAT
>WLWH01001161.1_pt1 | contig 18357 bp, 25 predicted proteins | sample 6712741 | NCBI WGS metagenome assembly WLWH01 (sample SAMN12718694, study PRJNA515312) | sponge metagenome | isolation source: marine sponge | host: Mycale hentscheli | place: New Zealand: South Island, Marlborough, Capsize Point | collected 2003-05-01
ACTTCATATGGATAGAAAGGTGGTAACGACTCAGCAAATATTTTTGCTAGTAATTTAAATTCTATTTTTTGTGCATAGTGTAATCGTTTATGAATAGCAGACATGACTCTTGCGCCACGTTCCATTAGTGCCATTGTTGTTCCTACAGGTGCACCAGCCGCCGCTCCTTCACCTACCTGTTTCCAAAAATCTGTACTAGAGTACAGTTCTGTTAATGATCTGCCCCCTTCAAGTGTTTGACCAGTTTGTGTAATTGATTCTTGTAATCCTTCTGCCAAAGCTTCACCTGTTTGTACTGTAGCTACTCCCTTCGCAAATGTTTTTGCTTTTGATCCAGCATTACCACCTACTTTAAGAGTTTTTTCAATCTCTATTGGCATGCCTTTATTTAGTTTAGCCATATTACTTAATGAGTCTTTAACTGCTTGTTGACTACTTTTGCCAATCATTGTTCTTAGTAACATAGCACCAGCACCAAACATGTTTTCTGCTAATGCATAAGGTACACCAGCTGCCGCCGCAATAGCTGCATTCGGATCATCTGTTTCTTCTAATTGATTTACGTAAGTGTCTCCAGCGCCAAAAGTATAACCCGCTAAAGTTAAACCAATACCTGATGGTGAAATAGGAAGTAGAGCTGCCCCTAATTTTCCTGCGGCACTAGTTGGGTTAACCATGCTAGGTATTAAACTCTTACCCATAGACTTTACAAAACCACCAGCGGCTGCTCTTGCCGCCCCGCCCATTGCTACAGCACCGACACCACCTGTTAAGGCTCCAGCTAAAAAGAAAGGTACTGATGTAACAGCTCCTTGTCCAAATGAATTACCTAACCATTCAAGAAATGCGCCGAACTCTTGTTCACTTTCAAATACTTGTTCGAGAGATTCTACTCGTCGTCTTACCCCACCGTCAGCAGTCTCACGCCATTTGTGAGCCATCTGATCTAATTGATATTGCTTAACCATTTTTATAGCTTCAGCTTGTTTATCTTCATTACCAAACACATCATAACCAAAAGCCAGTGCGCCTGCACCTATTTGTTTAAGTGTATCCATTGCAGATTTAGCACCTGATTGTATTGAATTGTCATCAAGGTTATCTTTATCTAAAAGATTTACAGGGTTTAAACCATAGACATAGGCGTAGCCATTGCCATACATTTGCTGTTGAAATTTTTCTGATTTTAAATAATCACGAACTTGATCGTCCGTGTAGTCTGCGGGCAACCTTAAATCAGGTGCTCCATTCTCGAATGAGATATATTGTACGTCTTGTGCCATCGTTTACCTTACGTTGTATTCAGAGCTTACGCTCTTAGGGTTAATTAATTATCAGTGTCTGTGCCGTCGTTTTCTTTAGGAACTCCATCTATAAAACTTTTATCACTTCTTGAGTTCATAGAGTTGTTTCCTGAAATTTTATTTACTAATTGATCAACTACTTTTTGTAATGATGCTTTAGTTTTTTCGTCTACTACACCACTCATTATATATTGATTGATAGCTGTTATAGCTTCAACTGGTGCAGTTATTAAGTTTTCAAATGCATGATTCTCAATTGCTTGTGAGTATGTTGCAAACCATTGTTCACTTCCTGGAGCATAACCATTTTGAGCCGCTTCAGAGTTTGCATAAGCAGTAGCAATTTTTTCTGCATTACTTAAAAATTGTCGAGGGTCCATAGCTGCTGCTGTTTCTGCTTGAGTCTTCATCATATCTAAAGTCGCCTGTGTTTTAACCATATCTAGTGCTTCCGCTTCTTGCATTCTTGCATTTACATTTTTAGGTAAGTCTCTAAATCTATTACCATATGCATCTACACCTGATCTAGTTTCTAGTAAAGTTTCAGATATGCTACTTAGTATTGCATTACGTTTATTACCATCTGCCCACAGATCAGCTAACCTATCTTTAAAAGTTACCTTCTCTTCTGCTTCTTCAGGAACTTCCCTATTGTTAGCTTCTTCAATTCCCGGTTGTCTATCACTAGGAGTTATCTTTTTTCCTGGTACATATGGTTTAGGATCGGTTGTAATTATTTGCATGTCCTCAGTAGTAGTAATTCTAGTTGGTGTTTCTTTTTTTCTAAGCCATGCATTAATCTCTTCTTCTGTTTCAGCACCTGACGCTTGAGCCGCCGCTATATCTGCTTTTTGTTGAGACGTTACAGTATTATCAAACTCAGATCCTCCAGTTTCACTTTGAAATCGACCTTTATCCATTTGAGCAAGAACATAGTTAATTGTTTCTTGAGTTACAGGTCGTCCACTTTTTCTCGATAACTCTTCAATTAACATTGCACGTTGTTGGTCACCTTGACCACCAGCTTGAGTACTTGCGTATATTTCTGCTATAGCTGCATGCATAGGATCTCCTCCTGCACCTGCTATTACATAATCAAATTCTTGTGCTCTTGTAGCATTCGGACCTACAAGATCTGAAAAACTGCCTGGCAGTTCTATTGAATCACCAGCAAAAGGAAGTATATATTCTCTAGCCATATTAATTTCCGAAAGGTTTCCAGCCTAAGCCAGCCGCAATGTTTGCCGCACTTGCTCCAAATCCTAATGCGGATTCAAAGAAGCTAGGTTGTGAAATAGCTGTGTTAGTTGTTGTTGCAGCTTGATTTGGATCAGCTGATAGTATACCACTTAAGAAGTTAAGTTGCTGTTTAGGATACATCTTCTCTTCTTGGAAGTTCTGATAAGCTAAGTCTAATGCTTGTTGATTCTGACCTTGAGTTAACTGTCCTATACCTAATTGATTTTGCACGTCACCAAAACCTAAGTTCTGTTGTTGCTGTGCTAGTGTGCCCATACCAATTGCCCCCTTTAGCTGTTGCTCTTGATTAAATTTAGAAAGATCAACTCCTTGTTTGTATGCGTCTGCTTGTGCTTTAGCATATAAGTCACCAATACCTGATGTTAAATTCTTTTGTCTTTCGGCATCTTGTATAGCAAATCTAGTAGAGTTTAATCCACCTGATTGAGCTGCACTTGCCGCCAGTTTTTGTGCTTGTATTGCAGACTCATCTTTCATTTTTTGTGCCGCCACATCTGCTACTTGAGTCATATATGGATTCATGTAGTTCTGTATCTGTGCTTGACTAGGTCCGCCTGCCGCACCTGCTGCTGTATCAAAAGCTTGCTGTCCTTGTAGCGTACTGATACCAGACATGCCAAGACCTTGTTGCATAGCGTCTTGTTGAGCTTGATTAAAGCCTGCTATACGTGGATCTGTATAAGGTATATAGTCTTCACCAGCTACATCCATTGCAGCCCCAACCATATTTGCTCCTGCTTTCTTTAAGTAATCAGGTAGTTGAGTTGACTCCGTAGGCATCATTTCTGGTGAGCCTGGTTTAAATAAAAAATCAAATAGTGCCATAATTAACCGTACAATTCTAAAGGATCTAATCCCATAGCCTTTCTTCTTCTTCGTTGATATTCGCTGAAAGGTTCTAATCCAATACCTTCACCTGTTGTGCCCTGTGTCATATATTTAAGTATATCTGATTCTGTTCTAGGGGCTGTTCTATACTGAGCTACATCTTGAGTAGGATCAGTCCTAAATCTTCTTTGTAATGGCACATCTATTTCTTTATCACCTGTACGTGGACTAGTATACTTCATAGTCTGTGCTTCTTCATCTATCACACCATCTGGAGTTTCAATAACTTCTTCTGCAATACTATCTTGCATGACTCCTGGTCTACGAAATTGATCATTCCTACTTCTCTTATCTTGAGTTGCTTCTCTTGCTGCAAATATTGCATTGTTGTATCTTTGTTCTTCTTTAGTTAATTTATCACCTTTTGCTAGTGGACTCATACTAAAGTCTTCTAAACCACCAGAAGTTTGAGGAGCACCAAATGCTTTAAAGTATGCTTGGGGATCATATTTCTTTAATGACTCTATCACAGAAGCACCACCATCTGTATCTAATGCACGCAGTCGTTTAGTTAAACCTTCTAATGTTAATTTGTCTGTATCTTTACCATCTTCATCATCTCTAAATTCGCCATCTTTCATAGACTTAAGAGTAGTACCAAAATAACTCATTGCTTCTTTAGGTGATACGTCTAATCTTTCAAAGTCCCCTAGTAATCTAGTCATCTCATCATATGTTTCTTTAGGTAAATCTTTTATGTCTTTTATTTCAGGACCTATGATTCCTAACTCTTTTAATTTCTTTAACGTCTTATCTTTACCACTACTAAGCATATCAGAAAATGTACTATCTTGTTCTGGTAATGATTCTGTTCTTGCTATATTTTCTAGTATCTTATCTAGAAAGCTTGTTTCTTTTTGTAAGTCAGCTGTTAAGTTTTCTATTGCAGCTATATCACCTTCTGCTTTAGCCTTATCTAAATCTTTTTGTATATTGTTTACTTTATTTTGTTGCTTGTCTTTATCTTCTTTAACTTTATTTAAATCTTCAGTATCTTGTTGATTTGATTGTTGAGCTGCATCTGATACAGGAGTAAAACCTGCGTCTCTTTGATCTTGTTCTGCTTTCTTACCTGCTGCATCATCAGTAGTTGTCCCTGACAAACTAGAAATACCTGCATCAGCCATTGATTGATATGCTTCTTGCCTTCGTTCTCTATCTCTTTTATCTGACATAGACTGATTAGCAGATGCTCCTGAAGGAGCATTGAAAGTAGTTTGAGCTTGTTTAGATGTTTGAGGTGGATATTGAGGTATACCTGTAATTGGATTTAATTCACCTGAACCACCTAACATTTTTAATATACCAGCTTCTTCGGGTGTAATATATGCCATGAGATGGTTTGGCGGAGCTGCACTTTCTACAGTCCTAGCCATACGTGTCATGTCATTTTTAACATTTTGTTGTGCCATTTGCATAAACTCTGGTGTTGGTTCTTGTTGACTAGGTAGCTCATAGATGCCCCCTATACCTTTGTTTGCCTGTCCACGTAAAGCTTTTGCTAGCATAGCTGCACCACCCACAGGTACTTCATTAGGTTTTACAACCATATTTCCGCCTGATACTGGTCCTGCTAATGCTTCAGTCTCGGACATTTGCCCTAACATTTCTACTCCTGATGCCATATTCTTTATATTATACCTTATTTATTATTGAAAGTAAAGGGGGCATAATACTATACTCCCCTCAATTCGTCACTTATTTCCATTACAGATATCAATACATTAGCCGCAACTGATGTATCTATCTTTAATACGTCTGCTGATTCTAACACTATTGGCGCTTCCGATACAGCATTAACTGTCGCTTTAGTAGTAAAATCCGTAGCGGTAAAGTGTTTAACTATTCTAGCTGTAACTCCTGCGCTAGTATCTACAACTTTAATGTCTACTGTACCAGCCCCACCTGTTGTATTATAAATAGTAAAGCCTTTAACAATAGCCATATATTTTAGTAATGATGTACTGGTTGGACAAGTATATACTACTTGATCTGAGCCAGTTGATGTTACGTTATTTAAACTGTTTTTATATTCTATAGCCATTAACTTAAAAACCACTCCATTGATTGTTGTTCATCTTTGTTTGCAATTCGTACAGGTGTTTCAGTTGTACTTGCATCACGTAAACGTAAGATGTTTATTAATGCATCATATGTTCTTGCACTAATTGTATTCTCTTGTCTTTCTCTATACGAAAGTTCTGGATAAACTCCTTTAGTATATAATCCCATTATCTCATACCATCAGCTTGTGCTTGCATACGCCATGTACCTAATCGCCAACCTATATCTGTAGTGTCACTAAAGTATTTAGATTGGAATGATCTACCTCTAGATCTTAAACTTAATTTACCTTTTGTTTCTGCTAAAGTAAAAGGTCCTTTAGTTGTTTCACTTGTGTTAGGATATAGTTTTGATTTCATTTGAAACTTAATTTGTTTTGTACCTGTGCCTGTAAAAGTTGTATCAGGAATAATTTTATTTACAAAGTAAATACTATTACCAGCTTGATCACCTGTAAAGAAACCTGTTTCTATAAAAGCAGTAATTGCACTTGTCTCATCATTAAAACCATTCTCTTGATTAAATACAAAACCACTAGAGTTTGTTGCTATTGGGAATGTAAATATACCAGCGTCATGCCATGCAGTTCTTGATAAAGAACCTATTGACCATGTGTTATCTATGTAGTTGTATATGACATACTTATCTACTTCTGTTTGTCCTGCAGACGGGTAGAACCACCATATTTCGTTGAACTCAATTATCTCTGCACTAAATACTTTTTCTCTTTGTGTTTGGTTAAAGCTATCAAATACATGATTAAGTACTGGACACTTTAAAGTTTTAACTGCACCATCATAAGCGTAGAAGTTATCTACTCCCATCCAGAATGCACCACCTTCAATCATCGCTGGTGAGTTTTTAGATATCGTACCTGATGCTTCACCTAACTGTTGGAAAGAGAAAGTAAATGGAGGACCAGTAAACTGCATACTGTACATGTCTACGTCTGTCCATAGTACCATTTGACCACGAGCTTTTGCTGCGGCTTCTATGTTAGTTCCTGTACCAAGTCTAGTTGCCCCTGCTGTATTAGTTATTTGTGTATTCCAATCAGATAAACTTTCTTGTGAACACCATCTAACTGTCATACGATCATAAGTTGCTGAACCTTCTGGATCAGAACCAAAGACTACTACATGTCTATCAGGTGTAGATACTAATACTACCCCAACCTTAGTTGGAATAGCAGATGCGTCACCACCTACACTTGTAACATACTGTCCTAAAGTTGATCCTCTGTATGTAGCAGGTGCGGCGATAAATGCACTTATATCAAAATAATATAATGTATCTTCTCCACCACCTATACTTGCGAGTATGTCTTCACCCCATGCATCCATTGTCCATACACGTGGTGATAATACAACTCCTGATGATGATCTGGCTGTGCCCCATGTGCTGCTCGACCAAAGACCTGCGCCAAATCCGAAACCTGTTAAACCGTCAGACGGTCCATTACTTACTAAATATCTAAGAACAACTGCACCACCACCTGTTGGTGAACCAGCAGAAGCCGTACCTGAAATACTAGCTCCTGTGCCTGCTACAGCAGTTAAGGTGTATTGAGTTGCACTTACATATGTAGCTAGATATTCTCCAGCTGTAATAGTTACACCATCAATTGTTCCTGAAGCAATTGAAGATATGACAATACGAGAAGGAGGACTAGTTTGTGCTATTGTGTTACTTGCATCGGTAACTGTAATTGTAGATGAACCAGCTGATCCTGTTGTGAAAGGATTAGTTAAATTTACATTAGCTGTTTTGTAAGGAGTAACGTCTTGAATGATACCACCTTGCTCACAGTAAACGTGAGTGCTTGTACCAAAGAGTACCATTTTACGGCCATCTTTATCTCTATGAGGGAAAATGTTTCTCGGTACACCAGACATAGCGCTAGTGCTTGAATCTCTTTTCTTCCAGCCACCTATCTTCTCCGCTTGATCGTACTTAAAGCGTACCTTATCTGCGCTTGTATATCGAAGACCTGCTTGGTAATCTGTTATTTCAGTTACTACTCCTGCAGGGGCCGTTAAATCTACTAGTGGCATTTGCCCCCTTCACTGTTGCTTAGAGTTTATCCATCTCTGTTTTGATATCTGTTTTAGAAATAGGTGTTTCTCCATCATTCCAATCTATCTCACAATCGTTTAATGTTTCTAATTTAGTATCTTTATTTTCTCCACGAACACCAAACTTAGCATTATTTTTAATTGATATAATTGCATTTGCAATATCTGTAATATAACTCATGCTAAAACCTCCATAAGTGTCATTGTACTTTTTGCACCACTTGCTCCCATTTGTGCTAATGCATTATTATTAGCAGACATTAATTGTACTTTATATGTTACCGATGAACTAGAAGATGGTGAGTCAAGAAAATTAGTACAAACAGAGCCAATTTTATTTGGTCCAGTAGTATTATCACTTCCAGCTTCTTTTGCAAAATCATCGATAATAGTAGTAGAATCTCTAAGTAATCGTAATTTAGCAAATGTAGCGTTAGTTTGTTTTCCTACACCACAACAATCAGCAAAAACTAAAATTTTATTTGATGAAGATGATGGAGTAATTGCTAAAGTTAAACCTGTGTCTGTATATGTATTATTAGTCACAACAGTTTCAGTAGAAATTAATACATTTTTTACTTGTGCTATTTTTCCACCCGCAGCTTCTGCTGCACTGGCTAAAGTAGTTGTTCCTGTAAATTTTAAAATTTGATCTGTTGTACCAGACGTTAATCCAGTTCCACCATTACCTACGGCAAGCGTACCTGTAGTATTGGTAGCTAAGTTAATTGATTGATTAAGTCCTAGTCTCGTTAGTGCCATTACGGTTTACTCCATACGCTGTTTGTTAAGTTGCCATCAGCATCTCTTGATAATAGTGCATCATACGCTGCCTCATCCGTGTGGTTGGCTGGCAAGTCTCTAAGAGTTTGCCTCCACGTCTTAACGTTATTAGGCATCGTTACATCAGAGTTAGCAAGGTAATCTGTTTCAATTAGTTTTTCTAATCTAATTTCTTTTATTTGTGTAAGTTTTCTATTTACACCATTATCTGTATATGCTTTTTCTTTTGCATCAATTTCAATTGTCTCTTCTGCCGTAGCATCTCTTAAACCATTTACATTATCCCATATTTTATAAGCCATTATTCTGCAATCCCATAAACTGTTACTTGTATTTTTGACACGTTTCCACTTGCTACTGTAAATTTTAATCCAGTTGGGCTTACATCGGATGTAGTGTCATTATACACTCCTGCACCCCAATATGCAGTAAGGTCTCCGTTAACATTTCTAACTCCACCCGTTCCTGATATTTTAAAAGAGTTACCAGCGCTATCTGTTTTATCTACAGTAATAAGATAACTTCCAGAAAATCCGCCGTCTTGCTCAGTGTTTGAAACACTTCCAGCTAATTTAAAAAAAGTTCCATCGTCGTCTCTAGGGCCACCTACACTACCTGTATCCTCAAAATATCTAAAAGCGTAAAAATAATTAGTTGCTGAAACTACAGTATTAGTTCCAGTCATTATCTGCATTTGTAAATCTTGGCCATTTGTTGCAGGTATAGCTCGTCTTACTACCATCATATAAGAATCGTAGGTAGTATTAAAACAACTTTGTAATTCTACTGCTGATACATCACTTGTAACATCAGTTCCTGCTACTTTAATTAAGCTACCAGTTGTTAATCCTGTAACAGTAGCCCCTGTAGTATCGAGTGTTGCACCAGAAGCTACATCAAGCGTTACGCCTGACGGTACGGTATACGTGTCACCCGAATCACCGATCGTTGCGGACGTTCCACTAGCGGGGGACCACTTATCTGCTTTTATTTCACTGCTCATCTATACTCCTATTAATTTCATAGCTTGGAAAAAACATGGCATATGATTTCCTCCTGTTTCAATATCTTTTGAACTACCTGCATTTTGAAAAACATAATGTTCTATGTAATCTCCTGCTGTAAAATTAAAAATAAATGAGCCACTTAATCCAGGTGATACACCTGAACTATTAGGATTTATTTCTATTGTGTTTAGATTATCATTTCCTGAAGCGTTTTTTCTTACCCAACTAATTACTCTAGGTGCAGATGTTGAAGCAAATCTTACACCATGTGTAACTAAATACTTTCCAGTAGTAGGGATAGTATATCTGTAGTTAGAACCATCCCAACCTGAGTCAGTATCAAATAGAGTACCATTATGTTGTACTTTTGTTTCCGAACTATTACTTATACTTTGTGATGTTGTTTTTTGTACTGCAAAAGCAGGTGTATTATCAGGAAAATTAGTTAACGTTGCACCTGAAGGCATCGTAACAGTAGATCCTGTTAACGTAATCGTGTCCCCTGACTCCCCAATCGTGATTGACGATCCAGACTGCTTGATGATTTCGTTTACTTTAATTTGTGATGCCATTATGTTGTTGTTCCTAATCTTGCAAATCTCATAAATGTTCTTTGCCTTGTATTATTACCACCATGTCCACCTACCTCACCTCCATTTGTCGGTAAATAAATTTGATTTTGTACTTTGTGATTTGTAGTATCGGTAATTTTAAAAATTCCATCTATATAATAATTAAAACCTCCACTTGCTGAGTTTGAAAAATTAACATCAATAGCATCTGCGTATGAAGAATTATTTGTTGTACTATTAAGATATCCATTACCACTTGTTGCACCTGTTGTACTACCAGAAACTCTTGATGTTATATGATAATAACCTTCAGTACTAAAACTAAAAATTCCAGATGAATGAGTAACATATTGTGTGCCATAATTGTATAGTAAGCGACCAGTTATTTGACCATTACCATAATTTGTAAGAACTGTTGCTGTATTTGCAGATATTGTTTGATTGGCACTTGTTGAAAAATATTGTAAATTATCTGGTGTAATTGCAGACGCAAAACCAGTTGCCGTTCCACTGTTTGCAAAAGTTACGCCCGATGGCACTGTAAACGTATCACCTGAATCCCCTAGCGTGAAAGCCGTACCCGATGCTGGAGAGATCTTATTAGTTTTTACTTCGTCCGTTACCGTTAGTCCTGCTCCTGTAGGCACTGTAAATGTGTCGCCTGAGTCTCCTATAGTAACAGCAGTTCCGCCAGAAACAGGTGTAATTTTATTTACTTCAAGTGTGCTCATACTACGACAAACGTTGCTCCTGATGGTACGGTTAAGGTTGAACCAGATTGTACCGTAAATGGTCCTGCTACAAGTGCATTGTCACTTGCTGCGAGTGTAATGTTTTGTGATAAAGTCTGCACGTTTCTGTATACTCCGTTGATCGTTGTTAGTTTATTGTAACCAATACTAGCATCGGCAGGCGTTCCTGCATCAAAACTATTTCCTAGTAAGATACCAAAGAAGGTATCTGTTGCTGCTGGTGGACCTGTAAAGGCTATTGTACTACGAGAACTACCAAAAGTAAATGCACTGTTAGGCTCTTGAATGACACCTGATATAGAAATAATAAGCTGATTTAAACTTGCTATCTCTGCTGTGGTACCGCCTATCTGTACATTAAACTGGGTTGCCGATCCGTTAAATCCTGATGAAATATCATCGATTTTCTGGAACGCTCCAAACTCTAATCCTGGTCCTACGTATCCCATCTAACCTCCATTTGCACTATCCCATGCTGTTTGTAATTCTGTTAGCTTTGTATTAACTGCTGTTTCAGTAGGTAATTCTGTTACTGTATTATCTACAATGTTTCCATCAACACCAACTTTTTCAGTAAGTCTTAGATTAGCATAAATTTTATTTTTACTATCTGTCCATGTAAACCATTGGTTAGTGTGCATTTTAATTAAAGCATCTTCTATATGATCTGGTCTGCCATCTTCTCTCATATTATGTATCCCCTAAACGAGTAAATGTCGCTGTTGTTTTATTTACATCAGTATTTCCAATAAAACTTGTAACAGCTTGGTTTATTACTCCAAATTGAACTTTAATATTAGTGGTGTCAGTTACATCAATATTAGTTTGAGCATAAGCACCACTCCAACCACCAGCTATTGCTACTTGACTATAACCTGTTGCTCTTTCTGTATAACTAGAATTATTTGTTGTTATATTTATTTTAGCCGCCGTATATTGACTTGTTGAACTTTTATTAGAAAGAGCTAAAAATTCTACTTTGTAAATACCTGTTGAGGGAAAAGTAAAGTTACCAGAACTTTGCGTCATACCTGTTCCAATCTTATCAAATACAGTATCGTTTCTTTCCCAATTAGAAGTTATTGGGTTTGCACTTCCATCAAAAGTTGTTGTTAATCTCCATTGATCAGCTTCAGTAATACCAGCACTAACCGCAGAACTAGCTAAAGTTTCAGTGCCTGAAAATTTTAAAAACTGTCCCGTGGTTCCTGACGCTATTCCTAATCCACCATTAGGGACGGGCAACGTGCCAGTGACCTTGCTTGACAAGTCTACTGACTGTGCTTGTATTCCTGCTGTTCCTATTGTTGCAAATGCCATGTTACGCTCCTAATTTAAATCCTATAAAGTTACTTGAACCTAAAACCCTACCACCAGATGAATCAGCAGATTGAATACTTGCATAAATTTCAACATAGTCTCCTACTGCTAAATCCATTATTAATGATTTAGAAGCAGTGCCAAACCTTATTGGATTACTTGTATAAATATTTCCTGACCCAGTTCCAAAATCACTTCCATTTTTATAAAATGTAAATTCCCCTGCATCTAAATTAGAATTCGAATCTCCATCAAGAGTAAGTGTGCTATTAAATAAATATTTACCTGCTTCTCCGCTAGGCACAGTAAATCTTCCTGTTGAGGTATCATAAGCTGAATTTGAATCAACTCGTTCAGAATCAAAAACTACTTTAGTAAATGTATCATCACCTATAGTTGGATTAGAACCAAGTTTTGCTTCAAAAAATGGAGTATTATCAGGTAAACCCGATGTTGACCCTGCAACACTAAGCGTAGCTCCTGAAGGAATACTAATGGTATCCCCTGACTGGCCCACGGTTATCGTGCCAGTGCCCGTTCTCTTGAGTATCGTGTCTACTTTTAATGTACTCATCTATGCTCCTAATACCCTATATCCATATGCAAAAGTTTCTGTTGAGGCTCTTGGTAAATCAACAGCACCCCCACTATTTTGATGAATATAAAATTCTATGTAATCAGATGAGCCATTTAATTGTATTATTAATTGTCCAGCATGACCATTGTAATATGTATTTCCATAATATGATTGAAAAATAATACTGCTATTTTTATTTATTTGTATAAAGTTTTGGTCAAAATCAGCACTGCTGTTTAATCTTGCATTCATTCCAATTACATAAAAACCTGCAACTTGAGGAGTAAATCTGTAATTAGTTGAACTGTCAAAAGCATTATCTGTGTCCAAAGACTCGCTATTAAATTGAATTTTAGTTACAGTAGTATTTGGAATACTTTGAGTACCACTTCCACTAACAAAAAAAGCAGGAGTGTTAGCACCAAAGCCAGTAGCTGTACCAGCGTTAGCGATCGTCACCCCTGACGGGATGTTGACCGTGTCACCTGAAACGCCTATGTTAATAGTAGACGTGTTCGTGCTACCAATTTGCATGGTAGACGTTCCAGATCTGGTATCAATAGTATCTACTTGTACTTTACTCAATTACTTCTCCTTTACGATTTAGGGTTTGCATTTTTGATCCCTTGAATACGTGTTTTCCACGCATCGATATCCTTAAATATCTCATCAAGCTGATCGCCAATATCACCATAAGCCGCTTTTCTTGTACCTCTTACAGTATTGTTTGTCTCTTGGGTATTGCCTGCCGTTTCATAAGTCGCAAGCTGATCAGTTGTTGGCTGTGCCAATCCTGATACGCTCCACGTTTTTATGTACGGGCCATTACCGTCAGAGTCATCCTGTAAAATTACATTGCCTTCTGAACCGAAATCAGCCGTTTTGCTGTTTGCGGTACAATAAAGACTAACCTTAGTTGATAGACTTGCCATATAGACCTCCTTTTAAAATTGTTATCATGCTACTCTCCACCCACCAAATTGATTACCACTTCCTGCCGCACCAACTCCTGAGTTTGATTTGAAAGTAGGGTTGCCAGAACTATCTTTTACTTGTGCATACCATTCAATATAATCGTTAGCACTTAAACTTACTATTGTATTTAAAGTTGTTCCACCCCTTCTTCCATTATTATTTTGAAAATCAATTTCTGTTTCAGCAACATAAGAAGAATTATTTTTTCTAAAAAGAAAATCTACTAATGCTAATTGTCCGTCTGTTTCAGCATCAAAATATCCTCTTGCATAAAAAAAGTAATATCCTGTAATAGGTGCAACATAGCGATAATTTGAAGTGTCATAATTATTCCCTACATCAATTATTTTATTATTAATTCCTATTTTTCCATAACTTTGATTAGTATGTGTTTCATCACTTAATCTATTTGCCGCAAAATATTGCGTTCCATAAACACTACTAAAACCATTTGCTGTGCCAGAATTTGTTATTGTTGCTCCTGCTGGCACGGTAATTGTTTTACCACTTGCACCTAATGTAACATTACCTGCTAAGTTTGTTGTAGCACCTGTATTAACAGCTACTGTATCACCTGAACTACCAAGTTCTAAAGATGTTCCTGATTGTGGATCTAATTTGTCTACGAATAAAGTTCCCATTATATTATCGTTAATGTCCCTTCTACCGTTACGGTATTAGTAAAGTTTACTGGTCCTGCTACAAAAGCATTTTGTGCAGACGTTACTGTAATGGTTGATGTTACAGTTGCCAAGTTTAAATACATACCATTAAAAGATCCTGATATTGCTGTGTGATCAACACTGCCATCAGATGGCGTTTGTGATCCAACGGCAGCTCCTATAAATACAACATAGGCTACATCAGAACCTGATAAAACATCAGAACCTGTGGAGAGTTGTGTGCCACTTGCGGTGTAGTTTACGTCTGGTTTTTGTACAACGTTATTTATAACAAATCTTATTTCTGACGAATTTGCAACAGGTGTATTTAAAGTGAATGTTGTTGCTGACCCGTTACCCGTAATAGCCTGGGTAGACATGGATTTAAATTGATCAGAATTAGCTGGTCCAATATACGCCATTTACCCTCCTAAGTACTTATACTATCTATATACGATAACCAACAGTCAGCAGAGCTAGCTGTATCTGATTTTACTTTAACTGCGTCACCTGACAACAATACCACCTTAGCACCACCATCGATAAATTCCATACTGGAACCTTGAGGTATACTAACGTTTTTAGCAAGATAATAATCTGATCCACCACTGCTAATATATACATCAACAGCAATAGTTTGTGTTACAACATTGGCTACACGCACACCGATAATTGCATCATCAGAGTTACTGGTAATCAGTGTTGAAGCACTTGTTCCTATATTTCTTGCTTTAACATTTTCAAAATCTTGAGCCATATATATCCTTGTATCAGAGCGCCACAGACATTGCAATTACAAAGCCAGCGGAAACCCCTGCGGCTCCACTAGAAGCTGATGTAATTCGTCCTTTAGCATCTACTGTTAAATTTGTTGCTGTGTAACTAGCTGCAGAAACTCCTGAGTTAGCAAGAGTCAAAGCACCGCCAGATGCTATTGTTGCATCACCTGACATATCTACTTCTTGAAAACTTGTGCCATCTGCTATTAACATTTTATTAGCAGTATTAGTTGGCATTTTAAATAAAGTGCCTACGGATAACTCACCCATAGTACTTAAATTAGAATTTATTTTATTTGATATAGCGTTAGCATAATTACCCATATAACCATGAGATGAACATTGATAATACAATGTATTAGGTGTTTCTGAGTCTACGGCTATTTGTACATAGTCTCCTGCGCTACCTCCAGAACCATTTGTTGTTACTCCTGTTGTATACGCTGTTGTTTTAGCCGCTTCTAAATAAAATCGTAAAGGATGACCTGAGTTACTAGAATGTGAAGTATCAAATCTGTAATAATATTTATAGGAAGAATCATTCCCTGCAAACTGTATAGCAGGTGATTCTAATCCATTTAAAAAATATGCACTAGATGATCCTTGTCCTGAGTAAGGATGAGCTGCTGTTTTTGTTCCAACTTTTGTTGTAATAATAATAGGATTAGAAGATGAACCATATTCTTTTGGTGATGGTAAACTTATTTTAGAAGAAGGTAGTGTACAAAAAACATCTTTCGTGCCTGCAGAAAAATTAACCGCTGCATCACTATTAGAACTGGAGATAATAGAAGTTCTAGCAATGTTAGCACTTGATCCATCTAAGGTACCAAACCCTACTTCAAATTCATTAGCTGTTTGATGAGCTATTGCATAATACGTTGTATTAGAATTACCAATACCTGCAGCAAAAGTTTCAAAACCCGTAAGTGCTCCTGATAGGGCTATTGAACCTGTGCCAGTAGTAGTCGAGGTTTCTTTTACTCGATCATTTAGGACAAAAGCCATTTAGATCTCCTATGATAATCTTAATATAGCGTTTGTTGTATCTGCAGCGGGAAATGTAATTGTAAACGTTCCGTTTGATGCTGTAAAGTCAGCTCCAAATGCTAAAATACAAACTGCATTAGTCGTTCCACTTCCACCATCAGTTGTAGTGTTATAGATCATAGCACCATTTGCTGTAAAGCTAGCTGATGTCCATTGTGGATTGTTACTAAAATCAACAAATGCTGTAGTAGCACTTGAACCACCTGTAACGGATTGACCAGTTAAAGTTTCTCCTCCTGCTGTGTACGCAGAGCCAGATGTATTTGAAATTTCGTTTGAAGTTGAATACGCTGTAGTAGTTGCTCCTAAACTTGCACTTGATGTGAACAAAGCAATTTTAAAAGTATCACCACCGTTTGCGAAATCATGTTTGCTTTCCAATAATTCTTTTTTAAAGGAATTACAAACTGCCTGTGATATTGCCATTTTTATCTCCTATGGGTTCTGTGAAGGCAAAGGTAAACGAATAACACCATCTTGATATTCATCTCTTCTTCGTCTTCCTTGTTGTTCTATTTGCAAGCCTTGTACTGCTTGTTGATAACTTTTATCATATTGTGCAAGCAAATCGTATGGTCCTTTAAGATATTTAAATGCCTCTATTAGACATCCATACAATAATACTTGTGGCGCATTTGTACTAACCCAAGTTGTTGTGTTAGTTGCGGAAAGCCCTGTTTCATTACGATTCAAAGCTAATTCTATGTTATAAGCAAGATTAGGAGTTGGCGCAAGGTAAATTGTGTTTTGATCCCACATTGCATAATATCTAGGTTGACCTGTAGATGTTCTATTAGGCCAATATTCATTCATATAAGACACGTCTTTTTGAAGTAATCTTATTCTCTCATTAGCACTTGTTCCTGTAGTTTGATAAATAGATGCATAACGAACAAAAGCCATTGTCGTTGGTGTAGCTCCAGGAAGTGCAACAAAAGGATTAGACGCTGTAAGTGTAGCAAACTCATAAGCTCTAAATATATCTAAATCAACTTCTCTAAATATACGCAGTTCTGCTTGACTGATAAAATCATTTACTACTGTAGTCGTTAAAACATCACTAGATGTTTCTGTATAACTTCTTATTTGATCTACTAATTCAGAATATGTTGTCATGATACACTCACTGTTACGGTACCTAATCTGCTAATAACTCTTGTGTCTTGATTAGCTTGAGTTGTATTCGATAAAGGTCTCATTGTTCTTACTTGAACTGTTTCCATAGCTCCTGGCGCTGGAATAGGATTAAATTGTTGTATAGTTTGCATTTCAGTATCAAAACTATTTTGAGATATACCTAAAGATATACCTGTAGTATTACCATTAACTCCTGTTACAGGATTAACATCACTAATACCGCTTAAAGGTACAGTGACACTAACAACCTGTGGTTTGGCATGTCGTAAAGATTGTGCATCTGTCGGATGATTAGTTGGATTTAGTAACGGTGATTTAGGTTCAAATTCTGATTGATGAACCCATGCTCCTGTCCATTCCTGAACCATTTCGTCATAGGGATAAGCAAAGCCATCACGATCTGAAATTCTTAATGCGAATTTACCTGATGAATATCTTCCCATTAATAACCTCCTCCTACTAAACCAACTTTTGGAACAAAACGAGAGCTGACATTTTCTCTATTAGTATCCGCAGCTCTTCTGAATTCTTCTTCATAAACACCTTTTAACATCATTACTCTGTCAGGTGCATATTTCATAGAAATATAATAAGCTAAACCTGCCGTTAAACATGGTAAAAAAGAAAAAGGTATTTCATTATTATTAGTGTAATCACCAGAGTCTTTCATTCTAAGCATTGCATAGTACACTACTGTGTAAGCTGCATCAGCTGCAGGATATAAATATAATTTAGGATTAATTGTTTTTTCAAAATAATACTGAGTTGGTCTGCCACCAGAAGTTTTAACGGTGTAATTTAAATACGTAGATCTACTAATAGGAGAACAAGAATATTCATTATTGCTTGAATCACGAATTACAACATCTGTTATTTCTATAATTTGAGAAGCATCAGCAGCCGCTGCTCCATACAAAGCAGTTCCACTTAACTCAATAGTATTAGCAGCAAGAGCCGCTGTTTGTTTTTGTATTGTCCAAAGATTAAGTCCTCTATTAGACCATTCAGCTAAGAGAAGATTTAAAGAACGACGAGCGGTTTTAAGTTGGTACCCAGTACGATCTTGTAAACCGCATCGTTCAAAAGCTTCTTCAACTATTTCATCTATAGAAAAATCAAAGTTTGCTGTGCTAGCATAAGTTGGCATTATCT